>OGED01000043.1_pt1 | contig 75522 bp, 83 predicted proteins | sample 1570581 | NCBI WGS metagenome assembly OGED01 (sample SAMEA2582135, study PRJEB24529) | metagenome | biome: Human gut stool | place: China | collected 2011 | reverse complement strand
TGTAGCTGTGATTTAGTTTAAGTCACTTTGCATAATAAATTTGTTGGCATAAGAATTGGGTAAAGGATTTGCATTCGTAGGGCGTCAAATGCCTTTGGAAGTAGGCGATGAAACAATCTATCCCGACTTGCTTTTTTACCACTTGGAACTGCGTTGTTATTGCGTAATCGAGCTAAAAGTGCAGAAGTTCAAACCTGAATTTATAGGTCAACTCGGTACTTATATCAGTGCCGTAAACCATCTAAAATGTAAACCTGGCGATACCCCCACCATCGGCTTGCTTATCTGCAAGACAAAAAACCAAGTAATGGCGCAATATGCACTGGAATCAACAAATCAGCCTATCGGCATATCAGAGTATGAGCTGTCTAAGCTGATTCCCGAAGATATTAAAAGTCAACTGCCTTCGATTGAGGAAATAGAGGAACAAGTAAAGAGAATTCAAGGAAAAAAGGAGGAAGAGAGATGAAGGCTTGTATCAATATAGTGAACTTATTCGGAGAAAAGGCAGTTAAACAATAAAACCGGAAACATATATGGCCGATAATTATCTTGAAAATCAGTACGAGCAATACCGGGCACGCAAAGCAGCTTGGGAGAAAGCGAAAAAATCCGGTAAGGCACAAACGCTACATAAGCCGACACTTCCCCTCAAAAAAGGCGGAAAGAAAGTGTTCGTTACCGGAGGTGCAGGGGGTATTGGCAAAGCCATTGTAGAAGCTTTCTGCAAGCTTAATTACCAAGTAGCCTTTTGTGACAAGAATGAACTGAAAGGGCAGCAAACCGCCCAAGCCACCGGAGCACAGTTCTATCCCGTCGACCTAAACAGCAAAGAAGCATTGGAACTTTGCCTGCAAAATATTTTCAAGGAATGGGGGGATATTGACATCATTATAAACAATGCCGGCATCAGTGAATTCTCTCCCATCACAGAAACGAGTGTGGAGACTTTCGATAAAATATTGTCTGTGAATTTACGTCCGGTGTTCATTACTTCACATGCGTTGGCAGTACACCGCAAAAGTCAAAACAACACGAATACCTACGGAAGAATCATTAATCTCTGTTCTACGCGCTATCTGATGAGTGAACCGGGCAGTGAAGGATATGCAGCTTCCAAAGGAGGCATCTATTCGTTGACGCATGCGTTGGCTTTATCGCTTGCAGAGTGGCACATCACGGTCAACTCCATCTCTCCGGGCTGGATTCAGACACACGATTATGAACAATTACGGGCAGAAGACCATTCGCAACATCCCTCCGGACGGGTTGGTAAACCGGAAGATATTGCCCGTATGTGCGTATTCCTATGTCAAGACGAAAACGACTTCATCAATGGCGAAAACATCACCATTGACGGAGGCATGACCAAAAAGATGATTTACTGGGAATAGCCCTTTTATAAAACAATCTGCCCAATATAATAATTATAGGATATGAACATGAAAAAGTCTTTTATAGGAATCCTGGCAGCAACCATCATCCTCAGCGGATGCGGCACAAGCCAGATGGCTGTAGGCGACCCTAACGCAGTGCTCGCAGGAGCTGCCATCGGAAGTAATGTAGGCGGTGCCATCGGCGGCTTGATAGGAGACAGCAACGGAGGCTGGCGGGGAGGATACCGGGGTTCCGCCATCGGCACCATCATAGGAACCATTGCGGGAGCTGCCATTGCCAATGCAGCCACAGCCCCCAAAAAGCAGGAGGAGTACAGCTACCGGATAGAAAGGACACAGCCCTATCCCCCGCAATCCGGAAGACAGCCGCAAGCATCGGCCATCGACCACTTGAGGATACGGAATATACGTTTCATTGACGACAGCCGCAACCACGTCATCAATTCGGGCGAAAACTGTAAAGTGATTTTTGAAATCATGAACGAAGGAAACAAAACAGCCTACAACGTAGTGCCGGTGGTGGTGGAAACCACGGGCATGAAGCGTATTTACATATCGCCGTCGGTCATGATAGAGCAAATAACTCCGCGCAACGGTGTGAAATACACCGCCAACATCAGTGCCGGAGAACGGATAAAGACGGGTAACGTCACCATACGCATAGCCATAGCCGACGAGTACGGAGACGAATATGACTGGCAGGAGTTTTCGTTGCCCACACAACGGTAGAACAATGTCTTAACAGTAGTTTTTCAAAGAAATGGAACAACAGCAATCTTCTTTCAAAGAAAAAGAACGCATAGAACTACGGGAACCCCGACGCTTTAAAGTCACCATCTACAATGATGACTTCACCACCATGGAGTTTGTGGTAAAGGTACTCACCACCGTCTTTTACAAATCATCGGTAGAAGCGGAAACACTGATGCTACAGGTGCACAAGAGCAACTCCGCGGTAGTGGGCATCTACTCATACGACATCGCCCACTCCAAAGTACAGAAAGCCACCCGCATGGCACGCAATGAAGGTTTCCCCCTCCGGCTCACCGTCACCCCGGAGGAAGAAGAATAAGAAGAAAGAAACAATATGGATATAAAAAATACGATATTCGTAAACCAAGCATTCGCTTCCGCACAAAGAAAGGCCGAGTCTTACCGGCACGAGTTCATCATGCCCGAACATCTGCTGAGCGCCATTATAGAGCAGGAACCCTTTATCCACACCCTGCAAGATACCTTCTACAATTATGTGGAGCTCAGCATCTCGCTGGAAAACTATCTGACGGAAGAAGTGGACACTGTCCCCGACAATGTGGAATACGAGTTGGGACTTTCCGTCCAGCTCAGCTCACTCCTGCAACATGCCTATACGGTGACAGAGTATTCCAGCGCCGAAGAGCTGGATGTTCCTCATCTGATACAAGGCTTGCTGCAACTGGAAGATTCCTGGGCATGCCATTTCCTGAAGGAAGCAGTCGGCGGCGACCTGCCCGAATTCCTCAGCCTGCTCATCACCCACTACGAAGAAGCGGAGCTGGCAGAAGAAGCAGGCGGTACGCCATCTCCCGATGAACAAGAGAAAACAGAACCGTGGCGTAACTACGTGACCTGCCTCAACGACCATCTGGCAGACCACAACCCGCTTATCGGCAGGGAGATGGAGTTGGAGCGAACCATACAAGTGCTCTGCCGCAAAGAAAAGAACAACCCGTTGCATGTGGGCGAACCCGGTGTAGGCAAAACAGCCCTTGCCTATGGGCTTGCCGCCCGTATCGAAGCGGGCAACGTCCCCGAACGGCTTGCCGGCTTCCGCATCTATGAGCTGGACTTGGGCAGTCTACTGGCAGGCACACAATATCGCGGCGATTTCGAGAAGCGGCTGAAAAGTATCATGGAAGGCATCGGTCGTGAGGGAAACGCCATCGTCTACATCGACGAGATACACAACCTGATAGGCGCCGGACGCACGGGCGAAGGCTCTATGGATGCCTCCAACATGCTGAAACCCTATCTGGAAACCGGGGCAATACGTTTCATCGGCTCTACCACCTACGACGAGTACAACCGCTACTTCGCACGCAGCAAGGGACTGGTACGCCGCTTCCAGCAGATAGACATACTGGAACCGAACATTGAAGAAGCCATACATATCGTAGAAGGCCTGAAAGAGAAATACGAAACCTACCACGGCGTCACCTACGAGCCCGACGTCATCCCCTATGCCGTAAAGGCAAGCGCCCGCTACATCAGCGACCGTTTCCTGCCCGACAAAGCCATCGACCTGGTGGACGAAGCAGGAGCTTACCGGGAAATACACCCCACAGACTCCGAGGAACAGACCGTGGACAAGGCACTGATAACCGACATACTGGCACGTACCTGCAAAGTCAATGCCCTCGCCATGAAAGAGGACGACACCACCGCCTTGGAAAGCCTGCACGAACGCATCAGCTCCCGCATCTACGGGCAGGAAGAAGCCGTCCGTCAGGTGGTGGAAGCTGTGCAAATGTCCAAAGCCGGACTGCTGGACGAAAACAAACCGCTGGCAAGCCTGCTCTTTGTAGGCCCCACCGGAGTAGGAAAGACCGAAGTTGCCAAAGTGCTCGCCGCCGAGCTGGGCATCGCCCTGCAACGTTTTGACATGAGCGAATATACCGAAAAGCATACCGTAGCCAAACTGATTGGCTCGCCTGCCGGCTACGTGGGTTACGAGGACGGCGGCCTGCTGACCGACGCCATACGCAAGACCCCAAACTGCGTGCTACTGCTCGATGAGATAGAAAAAGCCCATCCCGACGTATTCAACATCCTGCTGCAAGTAATGGATTATGCCGTACTGACTGACAACAAAGGACGGAAAGCCGACTGCCGACACGTGGTCCTCATCATGACCTCCAATGCCGGAGCACAATATGCCCGCCAAGCGTCCATCGGCTTCAACAGTCAGGTCACCGCCGGAGAAGCCATGCTGAAACAAGTCAAGAAAACCTTTAAGCCCGAATTCATCAACCGCCTCTCTGCCACGGTGGTCTTCCATGACATGGACCGCCCGATGGCATCACTTATCCTCGACAAGAAACTCGGAGAACTAGGCAGCAAGCTGTCTTCCCGCCAGGTGGAAATGGTATTGAGCCAGGAAGCACACGAATGGCTGCTCCAACGGGGTTTTATTCCCGAATACGGCGCCCGGGAGATGGACCGCGTGATAGCCGCCCACTTGAAACCCTTGCTGATGCGCGAAATTCTGTTCGGTACATTGAAGGCAGGAGGAAAAGTCCGCGTGCAAGTGGAAAACGGAGCATTGAAACTACAACCCGCAACCGAATAACGATATGGTCTTTCAACTGACGGATAAACTTGCTTTCCCCGACCCTCACTACGGCGACCCCGACGGGTTGCTCGCTGTGGGCGGTGACCTATCCATTGACCGCCTCATCCTGGCGTACTCCAACGGCATCTTCCCCTGGTACGCATTTCGGGAAGAACTGATACAATGGTGGTGCCCGATGGACCGTTTCGTCATCTTTCCGGACGAAATCCATATCTCCCACTCCATGCGTACGCTCATCAACAAAGGAAAGTACGAAATCACCTTTAACGAGGCTTTCGAAGACGTCATACAAACCTGCGGAGAATTGCGGATGGAACAAGAAGGAGCCTGGCTCGGAACGAAGATGATGGAAGCCTATACGCACCTGCACGAACAAGGATTCGCCGCCAGCGTGGAAGTATGGGAAGAAGAGCAATTGGTAGGTGGGCTGTACGGAGTGACCCTGGGACGTTGTTTCTTTGGAGAGAGCATGTTCTCACTCGTTCCCAGCGCCTCGAAGCTGGCCCTCATCCATCTGGCCCAATTCTTCAGGGAACATGGAGGCGTCATGATAGATTGCCAGTTCGAAACCCCTCACCTCAAAACAATGGGAGGCAGGCACATCAGTTACGACGAATATATGACATACATCGAACAAGACTGCCGCTTCTAAAAGTAAAAAGGAATAACGAGGGGCTCAGAACTATCCGCGCCTAAATATAGCATAATGAAAGTACTCATATACTTTTGACACTCTCCCATTCTATTTGAAGGCCGGAGCAGGAAGATGCATACCTGCCATCGTCAATTGGTTGTCCTTGGCATATTGGAGGAAATACTTGCGTGCTTTCACGGCAGCTTCCTTATCCATATCATAGGAAGCGCAGTATTCCGGATGCTCCAACTGAAGGGCCGCACCATGGATGAGGTCACCAATCACCAGTAACTTGCCACTCTGGAAAACCGTATGACCGGGAGTATGACCGACTGCCTCCATGGCAACCACATTGCCCGGCAAGGTATCGCCAAACTCAAACAGATGCAGCCGTTCCTTATAGGCATCCATCGTCTTTACGACCTGCGCCTTCCTTTCGGCAGGCATTGCCATCCAGGCATCATATTCCACTTTTGATGCGTACACTTCGGCATTCGGGAAGACTACACTGTCTCCCTTCATCATTCCACCGATATGGTCGCCATGGAAATGGGTAAGATACAGATATCCAATATCTGCCGGAGAGATACCCAAAGATTGTAATCCGGGCAACAGACGACTGCCGGGAGCTCCCATTCCCGTATCAAAAAGGATACGGATACCATTCGTATCTACCAGGAAGGTGCTCATGGAAGAAGGAATACCGCCTTGAAGCGACAAACTTTCCATCAATTCATCGCTTGCATCCGGGAAAATCGTTCTCGGCATCAAATGCTCACCAGCATTATCCTGAATCCAAGTGGCCTGCACTCCCTCCAGTTGCAAGGTCTTTACGCCACTGCATGTTACACCGACACTATCCATACTTACATCTTCATTTGTTTGTTTCTTTGTCCTGCTGCCGCAACCCGCCATCAGCAATGCTGCTGACACAACAACCAGGCACGTCCATGTCTTGTTTTTCATCGGTACAGAGTTTTTTATCCATAAATATTGAAGTTCGCACAAATATAGGCAAATAAAATCATCCGGCACACGGATGCCTGAACCAAAAACGGCTACCGACTCCCAATTCCGACTCAGCACCGATAGTCCCGCCAAGATGCTCAATGATACTTTTACAGATGGACAAGCCTAAACCCGTGCCCTTCGCAAAGGTATTAAGCTTTACAAAGCGGTCGAACACAGTAACCACGGCATCCGGAGCAATACCCATACCGGTGTCCGTCACAGAAAACTCTATCTGACCGGTACCTTCCACCGGATGATATTCCAAAAGGATCTGCCCTTCACTGGTGAACTTCAAAGCGTTGTTTATAAAATTGGTGACCACCTGCATCAGACGTTTCTTGTCGGTATAGATACGGTAATCGGGCAAGTCGGGAGCCAACAGAACCGGTACAGCCTTGTCTTCCTTTATATCATAGTTGCGCATCACGTCCTTACAGAAGTCACTGACATCCACATACCCCATATTATAATCAAGTGTTCCCGCTTCTATCTTTGCCAAATCCAGAATGTCGGATATCAGTTGCAAGAGCAGTTCCGTATTCTCCTGCATGATGGCAAGGTATTCCTGGCGTTCTTCCCTATCGTCCAGTTCGGCAATGATGCTTGCAAAACCGACAATGGAATTGAGCGGAGTACGGATTTCATGACTCATATTGGCCAGGAAAGCAGACTTCAAGCGGTCCAGATGTTCTGCCTTATCCTTGGCGACCCGCAATTCCTCCTCTATCTTTTTCTGATGGTCGATATCCACACTGGTAATGACATGCGCCATCTGCCCGTCCACCCAAGCAAAGGCTGCACTGAACACGCGAAACCAACACTTGTCAAATGGCCGTTGATAATCCCACGAATAGACTTTGGTGGGGTGTCCGTTTTCATCTATCAAATGCCTCTTTGGGCAGAACTCACACTCCCCCGTCTTGTCCGAGTAGAGGGCCTCCCAGCATTTTTTCCCCCAGAAATGCTCGATACCGCCATATGGTTCCACCATAGACCTATTGGCATACAACATATCGTGGGAATCGAAAGAGTTGACGTAAATATCAACGCCCATATTATTCATGATACTGCCTAATGTATTGCTGGCCCTCACTTCCCTTTCCTTATATTCCCTGACCGCAATTTCCTTAGAGAACGAGCCCAGCAAGAGATGAATGATTTGCAACTCCTCTTCCGTGAGATAGGTCTCTTCCTCCCTGCCTGCAAAACCTATGAATCCGATGATTTTACCCTCAGTATCTTCAAAATGCCTGATTAACAAAGAATCCTCACCGTAGAAATCAAGAATGTCAATATCGTCCCATGAAGCATCCGCATTTCTGTTTCCATAGAAAGGTTTATCCCGGGCTTTCATGGCATCGACATGCTCCTTTTTCAACTCTCCCATATCGAAACGAGGTTTCATAGTCCCACCTTCATTTCCAATCGTTTCTTTCAATAAGAAATAACGGAATCCGTCAGTCTGATAGATAAACCCTTTCGTAAAGTCATAGTAGTTGCAGAAATCGGTCAACGATTCAATAACTTTCCTTTTATTGGGTTCATTGCTATTCAACCGTTCTAAAAAATGAAGCAAGAATATGTTTAAGTTCTCTTTGTTTTTGCCCATATAATCTTTTGAAAAGCTTTAAGGCGCTAATATACAACTTTTTAAAGAGAAATAAGTTTCTTTTATATATCCAGGAAGTTTAAAAAACAACCATTCTCCAATAAAACAAAAAAGGCAATAACTTAATTTATTTTACAAGTATCACTAAGGCAAAAGCTCTTCATCCGTATTCATACGACGGCATAACATCTAAAGTACACAAAAAGAAGTCTATGGAAGAAGAAAATATCCGAGACAGATTAATAGTCATTTTTTAAGGATAACAGAGTTGCCAATTTATCAAAAACAAAGTTAATTCACACATATATACATATTTGTATAAACGGAGAATAAGTAAAACTTTCCCAAAGATGTTTTTCTCTTCATAAGCGATACAACCTATATACAACGAAATAAAGATTTGCAGTACAAACGGTCTGTTATGAGAGAAATATAGTATCTTTGCAACATGATGTTGCACCGTTTTACTACTTCCATAACCGACATTCCGCTTCCGGAAAGGTTCACCTATCCTTTCTGCTATACTCCGCACCCATTATGTATATTGGCAGCCAAAGAAGTACAAAGCTATCTTACCCGACAAACTGCATGGAAGGACGAACTGCGCCAAGGCAAAATGTTCGGGGTACTGATTGTACAAACCGAGCATGGAGAAACCGGATATTTAGCTGCATTCTCAGGCATATTGGCCGGAAAGAACCTACATCCCTTTTTTGTTCCTCCCGTATATAACTTGCTACAGCCACAAGGCTTTTTCAAGATAGAAGAAGAGAACATCTCTTCCATCAACCGCAACATCCGGCAACTGGAAAATGACAAAGCATATGCCGCCTTATCAGCAGAGCTTGCCCGGACCATTCAGTCAGCAGAAAACATACTGGCAACAGCCAAAGCACAGTTGAAAGAAGCCAAAACAGCCAGAGAACAGCGCAGAAAAGAAAAAGAACTCAATGCGCAGGAAGAAGCCGAACTGATACGGGAAAGCCAGTTCCAAAAGGCGGAATATAAACGTCTGGAACGTTCATGGAAAGCAAGGATTACCACACTGCAAACGCAGACAGAAGACTGGGAAAGACGGATTTCAGCATTGAAGTCTGAACGTAAAACCCGCTCTGCAGCATTGCAGCAAAAGCTATTCGAACAGTTCGGGATGCTGAATTACCGGGGAGAAGTCAAGAATCTCTGTGAGATATTCGGGCAGACCGTGCACAAGACACCTCCTGCCGGCGCAGGTGAATGTGCGGCCCCCAAACTGCTGCAACAAGCTTATCTGCACGGATGGAAACCTATTGCCATGGCCGAGTTCTGGTGGGGTGATTCCCCCAAGACAGAGATACGCCATCACGGCCACTATTATCCGGCTTGCAAAGGAAAGTGCGAACCTATACTGCAACACATGCTGCAAGGTCTACAAGTAGAGGAAAACCCCATGTTGAAAAGAATGCAGGTACCCTCCCAAAATTTGGAGATTGTTTATGAGGACCCATGGCTTTCGGTCATCAACAAACCGGCAGGAATGCTGTCTGTTCCCGGCAAGGAAGATGCAGTCTCCGTCTATAGCCTGATGCGTGAGCAATATCCCGAAGCTGACGGTCCCCTGACGGTGCATCGTCTCGACATGGCCACTTCCGGTTTAATGCTCATTGCCAAGACCAAGCGTGTACACCAGAACCTGCAGGCCCAGTTCAAGAACCGCCTGGTCAGGAAACGTTATGTCGCATTGCTCGAGGGTATTGTCCCAAAGGACAAAGGTACGGTCGACCTCCCGCTTTGCCTGAATCCACTTGACCGCCCACGGCAAATGGTACACACCGAACACGGAAAGCCCGCCATCACCGATTATCAAGTTCTGGAACGTCTGGACGGGAAACGGACCCGTATCGCTTTCTATCCGCGCACGGGAAGAACCCATCAGCTACGTATACATGCAGCACACCCGCTTGGCTTGCACTGCCCCATCATCGGTGATGAACTTTACGGGGAGAAAGCAGACCGGCTTTATCTGCATGCCGAATACTTAGAATTTACCCACCCTATAACGGGAGAAACCGTAAGGATTACCAAAGAAGCTGAATTCTGACTGCCTACTGATTAATAACCAGCAAAGTAATGCAATAAATGATGATACTCCGACCTACCCCACAAGATTATGACGAACTGTTGACCGTCTGGGAAGCCTCTGTCCGCAGCACACACCACTTCCTGGCAGAAAAGGATATACAGTTTTACAAACCACTGATAAGAGAGCAGTACTTTCTTGCCGTAGAGCTTTACATCATCCGCAACGAAAAAGAAGAAATTGCCGCCTTTATGGGACTGAGCGATGAACTCATCGAGATGTTGTTTGTCCGTCCCGACCAACAAGGTAAGGGATACGGAAAACGGCTCATGGAGTACGCCGTCCACCAAAAACACATCCACAAAGTGGATGTAAACGAGCAGAACGGACAAGCTTGCCGATTTTACCAACATATGGGATTCCAAGTGGCCGGCCGGGACGAAACCGACCCGACGGGAAAGCCTTTCCCTATTCTGCACCTGCAATTACCAACCCCACCACAGATTACTCAGATTGAACACAGATTATAATTTAGCAAACTTATGAAGATACATCACATCGCCATCTGGACCTTCCAACTGGAAGAGATGAAAGAGTTCTACACACGTTACTTCAACGGGAGCAGCAATGAAAAGTACATCAACCCCAAAAAAGGATTCGAATCTTATTTCCTTCACTTCGATGAAGGAACGGATTTGGAACTGATGAGCCGTACGGACATACAGAATACCCCTATTGAGGAAAACAGACTGGGACTGACCCACTTTGCCTTTGCCTTCGACAGCCAGGAAGCTGTCCTCCGACAGACAGAACGGCTACGTACAGCGGGATATACCATCGCAGGAGAGCCCCGTACCTCCGGCGACGGATATTTTGAAAGTGTCGTCCTCGACCCGGACGGTAACCGTATAGAATGTGTATTCAGGGCATAGTCTCTCAGTCAGAGGAGACAAAGCTTCTCAACAGTTTTATCTCCTCTGCCCAAAGCGATTCATCGGGCGTCTCCAAAATAATAGGTATACCGTCAAAACGCACATCTTGCATAAAGCGCCGGAAGAAATCCATACCTATCAGCCCCTTGCCGATGCTGTCGTGACGGTCTACTCTGGAGCCGAGTGCTTTCTTGGAGTCATTCAGGTGTATACCGCGCAGATAGCCGAAACCTACCGCTGCGTCAAACTCCTCAAACACCTTGTCATACTCATTCACTATATCATAGCCTGCTGTATACGTGTGGCAGGTATCAAGGCAAACTCCAACGCGAGACTTGTCATCCACCCGGTCAATGATATGTCCCAGCTGCCAGAACTCGTTTCCCACATTGCTACCCTGCCCGGCTGTGTTCTCTATGACAGCCACCACATCGTGCGTCTTGCCCAATATAAGATTAATGGATTCAGCGACCTTGTCCAGACACTCTTCCACGGAAATCTTATTCAGATGGCTGCCCGGATGAAAATTCAGTAACTTCAGCCCTAATTGTTCGCAGCGCTGCATCTCATCCAGAAAAGCGGCACGGCTTTTCTGTAACCCTTCTTCTTCGGGATGCCCTAAATTTATCAGATAACTGTCGTGAGGCAGGATATAGCGGGAATCGAAGCCAAGCTTCCCACAATTTTCCTTAAACACCCTGATACTCTCCTCCGTCAGCGGCCTTGCCACCCACTGACGCTGGTTCTTGGTAAACAAGGCAAAAGCATTTGCCCCTATCTCACTGGCATTGACGGGAGCCGCTTCCACTCCCCCACTGGCCGATACATGTGCACCTATAAATTTCATAATCTTATTGTATTTGCTCTTTCATGAATTCCCACTGGCATTTTTTCATGTCCACACACCCATTCTTTCTGAACGTCACGCCCTCTGCCTCCAGCAAAGCCCGCTGTTCCGCCCAGCACGGTGCCAGCCTGCCCTGGCTGTTCACTACCCGATGGCAGGGCAGACACATGCCGTCGGGCACATCGTGCATAGCATGTCCCACCATGCGCGAACATTGAGGTCTTCCGACAAGATAGGCTATCTGTCCGTACGTCACCACCCGCCCCGGAGGGATTGCGGCCACTACATTATAAACCTCCTGCTGAAAAGTGTCTTTGTCCATAAAAGTCTGGTTTGGGAAGGCAAAGATATGATAAATTCAGCAGGTATGCGAACAGACGTTACAAGAAAGTGGCTGCGCCGAGCGGATTGTATGTATAGGTGACATTACGGGCACGGATGATTTCGCCCGTCGGGGTAAACAATATCTGATATTTCGTCTGGAGATTTGCCATCCCTACCTCTACCGCCACGATGGACTGCCATTTGGGAAACTGTACCCAAGTGACATTCTGCACCATCCCTCCGGAATATTCACTGGCGGCAAAAGCATTGTAAACGGCAGGGGGCACTTCGTCCATTGTCTCCCAGTCCGTCTGTTGCATTACCCATTGCGCCTGCCCGTCAAACCAGACTTTCGTATCAAAACCGTTCATCAGGAAATCTGCCACATAATAAGACTCATCATGCGACCAGGCAACATCATCTGCCGTAGGATACATTTTCTTCAGTGCAGCCTGTACATCAGCAGGTGCCCAATCGGCAGAAGCCGAGACTGATACCATCAGCATCAAAACCAGAAAAGAGAATTTCAACTTACTCATAACTTCATCAGATTATCATGTTATGAGAAGAACGGCGTATGGCAGATTTTGTTCACCGGCAACTCTCAACCATTCAACAGTTAAAAAGAGATATCCATTGTAATTCAATAGAAAATGACTAACTTCACACCTGAAATTCAGAAATATGATAAGAATACATCCCATATCCGGCAACAAAAAGCAATATCTTGACCTGCTGCTGCTTGCCGACGAACAAGAGTCCATGATTGACCGTTATCTGGAACGGGGAGAGATGTTCATCCTATCCGATAATGATACAGTCAAAGCGTCTTGTGTAATCACCTGCGAGGATAAAGGAATCTACGAAATAAAGAGCATAGCTGTCTATCCGGAATACCAGCGCCAGGGATATGGAAGACAACTGATAGCATTCGTTCTTGAACATTATAAAGACCGGTGCCATACTATGCTTGTCGGCACTGGAGACAGTCCGCTAACCATCCCCTTCTATGAAAGCTGCGGATTTGCATACTCACACCGGGTACCCGATTTCTTTATCGATAATTACGACCACCCCATATTTGAAGGAGGCAAGCAACTGAAAGACATGATTTATCTGAAAAGGACGCTTCAACCAAAATAATAATGTAATTCTGGAAGATTTTTATAACCTCTTTATTTGTAGGCGGTTCAGAGGATATGGTAAAAATGAGGTAATGATTTGGCAACCGTGTCTATTTCTACGTTCTGCTGCGAGTTGCTATCATTGTCACTCGTCTTGGCTGCAAAGATACAAATAACAAGACAAATGCCAAAAGAAATAATCGCTTTTGACATTTGTCCTATACAATTTAGTTTTTTAGAACAAAAGAAATCCTGTGGCTATCCTATTCGCTCACAATTGAAGTGCGAACTATTCATGTGATGCAAATCGATTTCAATGCCATATTTGTTCATAAACAGCTGGGCGAGCATTGGCTGCTCACGAACTATACCTATAGGCGGAGTTGTTGATGCCGTACCAGTTTCAATGAACATTCCCTTTTCAAGGCGTTGTCTTTTGTCTTTACATGCGGCATTGCCGCTGTTCTTTACACTGATTCTCCAAAGTGCCATAATCAAATAATTTTAAATGTTAGACTTATTTATCATCATTGTTGATGACTATTTATGTTTATTTCTATTTCAGTTCGGAACTTTTGTACAGTAATGAAATCCGTGATGGCGAAATCTGTATGTCGGAACAGATGATGAAAGGCACTGGTAAGATGCAAGTCTTTTGTCAGTTCTCTGTCGAGCCCTTCATTCCAATTAGGAGGCAGACAATCCATTCCTATCAATGTATCGAAACTCATGTCAAGGTCTCTTGGCAATGTCAATGGTGTCAGAGTGATACCTTCTTCGTATAAAATATTCCAGTCGCTGTCACAAATTGCGTTCCATAATATCTCACGTCTCGCCTCATCAACTTTATCTGTCAAGGAGAACTCTTTATCCAAAAAACATTTGGCTGTCAGTTCTGGTTCTTCACCTGCATTGACTATCAGTTTTAAGTTGTCCCATATTTGGTGAGCACGGTCGTACATTGTGTGCAAGGCATCCCGTAAAGCATCGTTAAATGCAATGATGTCGGGTAGAATATCTTCTTGCCGTTTCAGGACACGGTCGTTTATCATATCCTTGCGCAGTGAAAGCAGGATTCTGCCAGCCTCGGAGTCATAACTAGAGGAAGTTTCGTAAAGCAGTACAATTTCTTCCTCAATACGCTCTATGTCTTTGTTATGTAAATACATCTTGTCCATTTTGTTAAGTTTGTGATGCAAAGTAAACCCAGACCTAAGCAATATTGTGGCAGGGGTTCAAGAAAAGCAGTCTTTTTCTTGAATTATATGTAGCATATCGGATGATAGCCTGATTGTTCAATGATGAATCTATATTGATTATAAAGTCAGAGAAGCATCGTCCTATGGCTAAATAATTGAGAAGATGGTATTCTTCCTGCGTTGTATAATGTCTTCCAATTGTCAGACATGCAAAAATTCCATCCATTTCAGGAATCATGTTGTATTGGAATATAACATTTTGCAGATATGCGACCCCACTTTCTTTGCAATCTGCATACGACATGATTTCTTCAGAACAGAATTTGTCAGATTGAAACAAGTTACATAATTGTCTTACACAAAGATTGGGGCTTCCATGAAGTGTTGTCTTTACATCGTATAATGTCGGTATAACTTGAAGGATAAAAGAACAGATACTTGTCATTCGCTCATAATAATATGACATAAATGACTGTCTAAGCAATCTTTTTCGTTTAGGACCATTCATGTGTATTCCCATCTCTTTTTCAATTCTTACAATGTGCTTTGCCTGTTCCATCAACTCTTGTTTCTTTGATGTTGATAATTCACGAACGTATGGAATAACACCACCGTGTTTTTGTATGATTAGTGACTGTGATTTGAAAGACTCTCTTTGTTGCAATTCTATTTCATACTTGAAGGTGTCTTTCACATCCTTATTTACAAAACCATAAAAAGAGGTATGCCATAGGCAGCATGCCGCAATTTCTTCTTTCGAGGCATTTACATCAGAAGCAAGAATGATTTCTTTGGTTAGAGAATGTTCCCAAAGCTCACCCTCCATAGGGAAGGCCGCAAGGCAGGGTTCTTTTCCATCTTCCCAATTTTCAAGAGTAATACTGCATACCAAATCGTTTGTATCCTCATGATATACCGGAGTCAGATGACGAAGCATATCAAAATGTATCTTATACCAGCCCAGGTTTTCCTTTGTGTCCGGGTACATCTTTAGAATGAATGATGCTACCTCATCAAAGCTTACACTATTCAAAAGTTCTTTATACGTCATATCAGTTTTCATTTTAGATTTTAGTAATTTGCCATAAAGCATTATTGGACTAATGCCGTAGCATGAAGTTGGGGATTATCCTGAAGCTCTTCATGAGTAAATCCCCATAGTATCTGAATGCCTTCATCAAATTTGTCGAACCAATCTCCTAACAAACACAGTTCTGACATCGTAAGTTCGTTAACTTTGGGACAACGAATGCAAAGTATCATCTCATGAAAAGATGTAACTTCACATTGCTGTATCAATTGATCCAACAACTTTTCCATTCGGTTTTCATCCAAAGCGTCGGTAGATGCTTCCAAAACAGAAATGGTTCCATCATTATGAAACAAAGTCATGAAGTCGCTTAAATCAAAGCCAATCATTAAGTTTCCATCATTGATTGTCTCTACTATAAACTTCTTTATAGTGGCACACTCTTTGGGCGTTTTCCCTTTCTTGCAGATACTCTCAATGATATTAATCTCATTTTCAGGCATTACACTATTAAATTTCTTTGCCATAGTATCTTACTTATTTAGTCCCACAAATAACTGAAGTATTCGCAAAAGAGCTGTAATCCCTCATCAATGGCTTTCTGTTCGTTCTTGTCCACAACTCGGGAATATTTCATGAGTTCAAACGCATCAATCATCTTTTGAATGGTGTTATTCCATTCACGCATATCTTTCATATCCGCAGGATGTCCATGCTTCTCTAAAGCCTTGAATGCCGTAAGTCGTTGAGCGATATCCTGTGCAAGCATATTATTAGTATTCCATATCTCCTCTATTGGGTAATCATTCTTGTGACTCCAGTTGTCTTTGTCTTTTGCCATAATCTCTTTCTTTGAATTTATGGCGCAAAATTAAAAGCCACCTCTGCAAAGTGGTGGCAGAGGTGGCTGTGAAGTTCACAATAAGATAAAAATAAACCTTTAAACGAGTTAGAGATAAGAGAATAAGCTAATTTTTGATTGGGATAGGGACTCGGTCAAAGATTAGTCAACAGCTCCCGATTCATCTCTTACACTGTTTTCAAGCCATTTATACGTCTCCATTCCATGTTCTTCAATCGATTCTTTAGTCCACCCTTGGGGATAGTTCTTATGCACTACAAGCAACTTTAGACTTTCTATGGAACCGGACTTCGAACCATTGCAAAAAGATTGCACGTGAGCAGTCTTAACCTCATAAGATTCGTTGCTTAATGATGAGTTCAGACCTTGTGAAATCATTACGAGATTTCCAAAACTATCTCGCAAATTATTGTCATCATCGGAATTATCCCATTTCATCATAGAATTGCTTTGTGGCGTTTGAGGTGCAATATGTTCTATACTTCGATTACGCTTGAATATATAATTTTCAGCAATTGTAAGTTCTGGCGAATCCTTATCAAACAGTTCCTTGCGATGTCGCCAAATATAAAAATCCAATCTCCAGAACCAATAACGAATATCATTTCTATACGATAGTTGTTCATAAGGTGGAAGCGGGAATGCTTCATCAGCCTTTCTTTTCATTGACTTGAATAATGCGTCCGGTTGCGGTATTCCATATTTGTCGATGTCATCCATTAGCCAATTAAACCACCTATAGTTTGTATAATTGGAAGATGATACATACAGCATAGATTGAAACATCAATAACTTTTTAAGTTCATTGTTATCCTCGCTTTGGTTCATGTCGAGGGAGAATCCATATTCTGTTGGACGAACAAAGCAAATGTCTAAGGCAAGACGTGCTTTTAGTAATCGTTCCATGAAATCCTTGATGTCCTCCGGATTAACATTATCGCCATTAAACGGTAGATATTTTTCAAAAGTAGAAAGGAGGTCACTTGGTTTAAAGAAATCTCTAATCTCTCCTTTTATCTTCTTGTTCAATTTCCGGTAAAGAACTTGAAGTAATAAATATGGGAATGACAGAGCACAACGGGAGCCCTTGTTTATCTCACGGTCATTTTTTGGCGCAGAAGCAGACATTTCAATACTGTCTATTGAGGTACCATCGTCATGAACCACATGATCAATGCCATCTATCAGATTATTTGCGAAAACCGTAGAGATGTTTGATTGAAGAGCCTGTCGTTTGATTTCAGTCAAATTCTCATCTTTTCTTTTACGGATAAGCAGAGTATCAACATCGGCCAGTTTATTCCAAAGCAACATATACTTGTCTATGTCGCCATCCAAGTTACTAAGGAGTTTCACCTTTAGAATTTCATGTTGCTCAAGGTTCTTTCCGGATGTGTTCATTCTCTCAAAATATTTGTTTAGGTCTTTTGGGCTGTAACCCTCAGGGAGTTTTGAAATAAAGAAACATAAATGCTTGAAAATGTATTTAGCAAACGACGCTTTTTCTTCATCCTGTATGTATTCTTTTTCTACAAATTTCCTAATCTGTAAATTGGCCTCTAATATCTTGAGGTTTCTAAAGGTATGGTTTCCATCTTCTTTATGCTCTATTAGTGATCTCAAGTAAGTGTTGTCCAAAGGTCGGGAAGAAAAGTCAAGACGAGATTTATTATCAGTGATTAGAAACGACTTCCAATCGTTGTAATAATCTTGCATGACACTTCCTAAAAGCATCATGACAGTAAAGCGTTGTTGTCCATCAACCAGTTCATTATTTTTCGTTGATGTAAGCATTCCTATGAAGTAGTCGCCTTCCCCATTTGTATGCTCATACTCTGACTTCAAATCATTAAGCAGAGTGACAATATTTTCTGTATCCCATTCAAATAATCTCTGATAGATAGGAATGGAGAAGAACAGTTTTTCTTCTGTTATTTTATACGGAGTATATTTCATCGATTCAAATTTTTAAATGATTCAACAACTATATTGTTCTCTAATTTTTTTGAGATGTTTGAAGCTCTCATTCTCATTTCCCGCATTATAGGCGACATGTCTTTACGTAAAGGATATGAAAGCTCTTTGGCTATATTCCTTGCCTCTGCCAAGAAGAACGTAGGCGATGTTGCCTGGTCAATTATTAATACCAATTCAGAATCTCCCGCGTATCTGACGATAGAAGCTTTGATGGCTCTTGTACTTATGTATCTATGTTGTAATAGGATTCGCATAATAACAACCAAGGCATCTGAAAGATAATAATTCCCAAAGTTTAGGAAATAGCAAAACAACAGACTTTCAATAATGTCACGATACCACTGGTTACTGCCTCCGACGATGGTATTATGAATACTCTTGAACTCCTCTGTATTTATGAATTCATGATACTTTTGAACATGCTGTTCCACATAAGCAAAGAAATGCGAACCACCCTGAATAGGTTCATTGAAATAGAACTTTTCACCAAAAGGAGGTATCTCTTCCACAATTGGGGCAGCCTCATATTCGCGTTTAACCCGATAGTTATCAAGACTATCATCACATTCTTTTTTGCGCATCCATTTTCTTAGACGATATATATATGTGTCCAATGTCCTAACGTAATCTGGCTGTGATATGTCGTCATTGTCACTTCTACCATCTTCTATCATCTTGTTCCATTTTTCTGCCGCATGTTTTGACTGTTGTTCACAAGTAGCAGGAATATATCTTAAATGATGCGCCTTCAATAAATCATAGTCCGTAAGGGCAACACCACGTGAATTTTGGTTTGAGAAGAAGGTATATGCTAAATCTATTGATGTATTTTGGAGTACGAGTACGCTAAACTCAAGCATATCTTTCAATTTTTCAATGCTATCATGGATTGTCAGATGTCTTTGTACGAATTCGTGAATAAGATACTTATTATAAGCTACATATTCTATGGATCTTTGAGAGGTAAATTTCTCATCTAACAAGTGGGATCTCACTCCGATTTCGGAAAGGAGAAGTGTAAGAGTGACAAGCCTTTGCTGACCATCAATAATGTCATACTTTCCATCGTGAGAATGAAGAATAATAGTTCCTAACCGATATGGTGTTGTGGTATTATTGCAGATGTGCTCATACACGTCGTTCAAGAGACATTTTACATTGTTTTCTTCCCAACAATATATTCTTTGATAGTTTGGAATTGATAAGCGTAACCTTAAAACGTCCCCCAAACTCTTTTCAAAAATATCAACCTTGCCGTCTTGTTGAGGAAGCATAAGGTCACAATCTATTGTTTGCGGTTCGAAGGACGGCATTGCAGATGATGCATTCTTTATTAGTTTGTCAAAGAGCTCCATCATGTATGACATTGTCTCAAACAGTTCCTCAATGGTGTTAATCTTTTTGGAATGCTGACACCTATACCCCCAATACCATTCTGACCAATTTAGTTCATCACTGTTCTGGGTCTCATTCATCAAACGGTCTATCAATGCTCCGTATTTTGTTTCCCAATCACCTTCAAAATGCAATTCAACTCTTCCGTTCCATTTTCCGTCTATTTTATATTCATAATGCAAGTTATCGTCAAAACCATCGATATATATTTGTACATACCGGCTCGTTTGCCAAGACCCGGAAGGACTATAATCAGATATTCTACGTTTTTTGTATTTCTTTTTGAGCTGATTTATGCTCCAATCATTTATATATAGCATAATTATAAAATATAAAGTGGTTATAATATCTCTAATGCAATAGCTGCACACGCCTCCGCGTCAGCCAAGGCGTGATGGTGGTTCTTTAAGTCATATCCGCAGCGCGCGGCGATGATGTCTAGGTTGTGCTGGCCTTCCGGCCAACGCCTGCGTGAAGCGATGCAGGTGCAATGGAACTCGTAGTCGGGATAGTCCATCTGATAGACACGGAAGACGGCTTTCAGACAGCTTTCATCGAATGCTTTGTTGTGAGCAACTAATGGGAGACCCTCAATCTTTGGCTCTATTTGTTTCCACACATCTGGAAAGACCGGAGCATTCTTTGTGTCGGCTATATTTAAACCATGCACTTGACTACACCAGTAATTGTAATATTCAGGTTCTGGTTTGATGAGGGAGTAGAACTTATCCACTATCTCCCCACCACGCACTATTACAATGCCAACTGAGCAAACTGAACTGCGCTCATTATTGGCTGTCTCAAAATCTATTGCCGCAAAGTCTTTCATAATAGCACTGCTTTTCTTTTTAAAGTAGAAGTGATGGATGCCAGTTCTTTCATAATGCCATCGGATATGTCTGCAACGTTTGCCCCAAATGAAGCGTATTGCTTTCTTCCTATCCAAGCGTTTTCAGGCCCAATATATCCAAAGTTTTCCAACAGAATTTTTGTCGCCATTTGATATGCCTTTCCATGATAATCCCTTGGCGTAAAAGTCCTGTTCTCGGAACGTTCAACGAATCGGATATTGACAGTTTTCTTGTCAAAAGTCACCTGTAATCCTTGATAGAACTGAAACCGACATTTCTCATACCATTTACTCGCATCAGTCCGTTCTTTAACCGCATCAATAATTTGTGCCCTATCTATTGTAATTGGTGGAACCCAAGCAAAGTCAGTAGCGGCATCTGTCGAATTGGCACAGAAGGCATTTAGCAACCACTTTGAATGTTTCCTGTTCTTGCCACGTCCTAAAAGATATTGCGGATGGTAGAATAGATTCCGACTAAAATCATGCCAAAGATAATCTTGTCGCAGCTCATTTTTTATAAAAGCAAAGTATTGATTCGCTTGTTGCTCGAACTCAAGAAGATTGCCAAGCCCGCCCCATCCTATATATACCGGGGCTGAAAAAGTTCTCATTGATGCAATATCATCTTCAATAGTGGAATAAACTGATTCCTTCGCACGTTTGCCGTCTTTCAGAGCTTGGGCCAAATCTGCATTACGGATATTGAACAGATTGAAAATCTGTATTACACCATCAAGCGGTTTGCCACCATTCTTGATGACGAATAATTTCTCTATCAATATCATTGTGTTGTCTGCCGAGAAGGTATGCCAAGCACATGTGCTATCATCAAAACTGGAGAGTTTGCGCAGTGTTTCCTCACTGATTGCAATGTCTCGGAGACTTGCACTTCCAGGATTCTTCATCACAACAGAGCCTATTATGTCCCAAGAGTTTCCGAATTGCAGTAATGTCCTCCAACGATATTGAAAGCCATCTTTTTCTGATTTCAAAAAATGAGCATATACTTTCATCCTTATCTCTCCTTTTTATATTTCTTCATCATCCTCTCTAACTTCTCTGTTATATCCTTTCGCAGCCACAAAGGTTCAAGAACCTCCACATCCTCGCCTTGCCACAATATCTCTTGCAGGAAGTCGTATGTGGGGCGCAGGTAATAAATAAAGATGCTATATTCTGGATTTCGTTCCGTCTCTTCCTGCGAAGAATGGAGCTTCAGACTTCGGATGTAGTTGGCTTGCCCTGCATTTACTTTCAGTTTTACACGCTCCACATCTGTTTCATTGTCTGCAATGATACCAAAACATCCGAAGAAGAAATCCTCAACAGAAAAATCCTTTGGCATATCAAAAGGCTGGTCTGTTTTATGTAAAAAAGTGATGCGGTCGAGGCTGTAGATTCTTGGTGCTTGCTGATGATAATATGCGTATGTGCTACGTCCAACCAAATACCACCGCTGACGGAAAAGTTTAATACAGAATGGTTCTACATCAAAGTTGTGTTCCTCGTCCTTCCAATAGCTTTGATACGAGATGTTGAGCACACGGTTCTCCTTCATCGCTTCAATTATCGTTTGAAGGTGTTCTTGCCCAGAGGGAACATACTCTAATAGTATGCGTTCTTTGATATTTTGACTATTGGTCAAGGCATTACTCACACATATTGTATTGTAGAGCCATGAGCGCAGCCCATTCTTAGATATGTCTTCTTCGTTAGATATGTAATATCGGTATTCACCACGATTTTCGTTCGCAATGTCAATGCCGAACATATCCCAGATGGTATAACGCCAGTTGTCAAAGGTGCGCTTATGTATTTCCACTCCACGACTAATGTCGTGGAGTAGCCAACGTTTGTTCAGTTCTTTGAACGTAATCTTTTTTGCGCGGTAGATTGTTTCTATTACCCAGACATACTTGCTTATCAGGCTTTGTCCTCTATCGTTATTTGGCATAATCACTTGCTTTTTTCTGCAAAAGTACGACAAAGGTAAGAAAAATCGTGGCAGAGGTTAAAAAATTATTTTGTTTTAATCTTGTTATTCAGCATTTTGATTACAATCAAAGCCCCACAAACCGATGAATGTGTGGCGATGTTCTATTACTTGATAGTAAAGTTCAGCATCGTTGTTGGATATAACTTTCACAATCTAAATCCTCGTTTACGTTTCTTCTTCCTGCGAAGTATCTTCGCCATTTCCTGATTGGCTTCCGCATCAGCGGCATTGTAAGATGAGCCACTGCCGTTCAGCAATCCTAACGAACCGTTGAAAAACTCGCTTTGTTCCGTACCGGATGGTGTGTTTGGTGTAGCCGCTTCATGTGCTTTGGTAACCATTCCCATACGTTCCTCTCGTCTGTTACGCTGCAAAGCTGTGTCAATCTTGGAATAACTGAAACGCCTGTCCACTTTGGAGCCGTTGAAGCGATAGCCGTTCTTGGTGAATACAACGCCCTGTATCTCGTCAGTCTGCTCTCTGTGGCTGAAATACACTTCCACGCCTTGCCGTTTCAGGTTGGCGACAAGCACGTTCCAGTTACCGCACCTGCCGACTTCGGCTTTGAGGATGTCATAAAGCTCATACTTCGTCCTGTCCGGCTCTTTCAGGCGGTTGCGCTTGACATTGTCCTTTCCGTTTGCTATGTGCAAGCCGTATTTCAAGGTCAGTTCCTTGCAGATACGGGTGCTGCGCAGACGCTCGTGTTTGTCGGATATGGTATTGCCGTTGTTGTCTATGCGGTTGAAAGCGATATGCACGTGCGGATGCTCCTTGTCAAAGTGCCGGGCGATGAAGAACTGCGTGTCCTTAATCTCCATCCGTTCCATGTATTCAAGTGCTATATCAGCCATGACACGGTTCGTCAGTCGTGGCTCATCCTCTTTGGAAAAGCTCAATGCGATATGCCCGACAGGTTTGGCTACCTTGCCGTTCATCCGCGACTGGGCATTGAAACTCATGGCGATGGTTTCCCTGTTCTCTAAGAACAAATCTTTGTACGCGACAAATTGGGCATTTTTGCCTTTGTCAAGGATATAGTCCACCACACCCTTGAAGTCGCTTCCCTTTACGATTTTCGCCATCATATCCCTATCTTGGTTATCAGTTCGTGAATCCTTGCCACCGCCACCTTGCAGTTCCACTTTTCATCATGGAAGCCTCCGGCATTCGCCTTGTGCGCAAGCTGGTTGAGATTGTTCGCCATGCCGCAGAGCTGGCGGATGAATCCGGCATGTTCTTCCGACAGCCGACCCTTGACATAACCGTTGCGGAAACATTCTCTCATGTACTCGCTCGGCGATATACCTACCTCATACGCCCGTGTCAGCAGACGAAAGTAATCGGCTGTTGCCATCTTCACCGTGACACGGTATTTCAGTTTCTCGGTCGCTTCCTTCTTGGGACGACCTCCCTTGTTGCGTTCTTTGTGTTCTCTATTTTGTTCCATATTTCATTTATTCCATTACGTTAGTGATTATACTGTATAGACCAACGGGATGCCACCTCCTTCAACATGGATGGTGGGTAGCAAGCGGTTTCGGTACACCCGAAACACAAACTTGCTACCTCCAAATCCTTAAGAAATGAATTTTGAGCAACTCCCGTTTTTACCATTCGGGATGTCACAATCCCAGCCCTTTCTTCTTGGGTTTTACGATGGTTCTTGGCGGTGGATTAACGGTTAAATTCTGGCGGATTCCGCACAGGTAATCGTTCAGGTCTTTGTGCCCGTTATAGTTGTCGGAGAAGTCGCGGATGTGTCCGCTGAACTCTCTTGCCAACTCAAAGTACGCATTTCTTCCTGCCTCGTCATTGTCAAGAAGACAGTGGATGCGCCCGTACCCGTGCAGTACATCTATGGCTTTGGAAACATTGGCAACCGAATTGAGGATGACGTAATCCTGCCCGTCAAGGTTCGGTATGGTCGGGCAGTTCCTCATCCGCAGCGTGAGGAAGGAAAGGTAGTCCATCATTCCCTCAAACACGAGACATTTCTCTCTCGACTCACCCTGCTGCCGGATATGACTGATGTCCTTCGGGGCGATGCAGCCCTTGAAGAAACGGTTGCGCACCTCATAGCCTCCCGACACATTCGGGAATCCGATGGCGAAATAGGATTTGCCGTTATGGATGAAGTGCAGCTCCTTACATTCCGACCTTGCCAATGCGGTGTCAATCCCTCGTTCCTGCAAGTAGTCGAGCAATGCCGGATGGGTGAGTTCCCCTACCTCCAAATGTTGAAAACTCGGTTCGGATGCCTGCTGGCGAAAAGAGAAAGATACGGGACGGATGTGTGGAGCCTGTTCCGCTATCTTATTGAGCAAATAAGGCACATAGTCGGACGTATATAGTTCCGCTGCCAATGCGATGATGTTTCCGCCTCTGCCCAGCCCGTAATCAAACCACAGGTTGCGGTCGGTGTTTACCTTGAACGAGGCTTCCGTTTCCTGACGGAACGGGGATTTGTACCACAGGCTGTTGCCTTGTTGCTTGATGGGCGTGTAGCCCAGACTTTGCAGATAGTCTGCGATTCTGATTTGTTTTGCTTCTTGGATGTTCATGATAGATTATTTCTACGGATTTGATGATGATTGTAAAAACGTTGATTTGATGAATGGCATATATATTCCATTGTATGTTAATGCTTTATATTCTCAACATCTTCTCAACAAACCACTCACAAATAGGGAATCCAACAAACGGATGCCGTTCCTCCCTCAACATTATTTTTCGATTGTTGAGTATTTGTTGAGAGTGTATATCGTTTGTTTTCAGCATAGTTATATATCTATTCAACAATTCAACAAAAAGAGAATGATGTTACAGGGATTCAAGTTGTTCCCTTGTGACGGTAAAGAAACGACTGACTCTTTTTATCGGCTCATACCTGCACTCCCGATTGTAGTTAAATTGGTAGGTGGTATAGGTCAGTCCGTTGGATGCAGGAGAGAGTTTCCAACATTCCTGCACAACTTTTCTTACTTGGTGCTTCTCGGCTTTTACCTGTGAGTTTCCCAACAAAAAGAGAATGTCGTTATAACAGAACGAGAAGATGTCCGTGCCTACGCTTTCCATGATGTCAAGTATAAGCTCATGCATCTCTATCTCCAGTCGATTACGGTTGCTGCGGATAATCTTCCGCAAGGCTTCAGTATGCAGCAATGACGGGGCAAACCACATACGGCTTTCTTTTTTGGTGGACAGTGTTCTGTGTTGCAGAAAATGGAGAAAGGCTGGTATCTCAGCTTTCAGCTTTTGCAGGAAGTCGGTATCATCGGACTACAGGCGGTCTATCTTGCGTACCCAATAGCGTGTTTCCCCTGTGTCTATGATTACGGGCAGATACTCGTTGTTGGAGCATAGCACGAACTTGGCGAAGAACGCTATCTCGTCACGGTCTTTGCCTTTGGCTTCAACCTTGTAGGATAAGGTGGTGCTGAGGTTCTTCAACCGCTCGCTGTCCTCCCTGCGGTTGAGCAGCACCTCGTCCACCACAATGAGCAGCTTGCCTGCCCAATCGGAATTGAACTGGCTTCGGAAGTCCTCGTTGGTATTGAAGGTTACATTGTTCTGAAACACGGCTTTCAGGAAGTTCAGGAACGTGCTTTTGCCCGTGTTGCGTTCTTCCGACACCAACAGCAGGATAGGCAACTTTTGAACGGGTTGCAGGTAGAGCAGTTGCAGGTAATCCATACCCAACTCGTATTGCTCCCCGAAGATGTGGCGTACCAATGATTGGATATGCGTGAAATCGCCCTCCTTTGGTACATGGTCTATCGGCTCGTAGAGGTTCAGGAACTTGTCTACCACGGGACGGTAGTCCACATGGTCGGGCACGGTGCAGAAACCGTCATACTTCGGCACGGTGGCGAGATAGTCCTTCCCGTAATCCTGCCGAAGCGTCTCGTTGTTCCACACGATACGCTTTTTCACATAGCCGCCGTTCAGACGGGGCTGGTTCACTAACTTGTAGAGGGTCGTACCCACTCGGATAAACTCCTCCTTTTCATTCTTTGTCTTTGCCATTTACATTTTGCTTAAATCGTTAATAATTAACCGTGTGCAAAACTACGGCAAGTCACGCGAAAGCCTGATAAGCAAATCGCAGCAGAACGGCGCAAAATTTACATGGAAGGAAAAACTTGCTGTGAATTGCACAGGAAACAGGTAAGGAGCAAATAAAAACAAGCCCGAAAAAGCATCCATTATAGGTTTGCTCCTTCGGGCTTGTCGTGGTCATACGTATGAATGGCAATACGCCTATTCGTGTACTCGAACAAATATATTGTTGGCAATGGGAATACGCATAGGTCTCACTACTTCATGTCGTCATATCCATATATCTTATGCCTGATAATTAGATACTTTTGTTCCGTTGCTGCTCAGCGAAAAGAAGATACTTGTTTTCTCTTTTCGCAAGTACAGCCTTTTAAGTATGGCATTGCGCACCTGTTCCGCTCCGAAACTGTTAATACGGAAAGCAAGTGCAACTATCATCGGGAAATTGAACACATCCGCATTATAGCCGTTCTCCAGCCGGACATACTTCTGCACCTCATATTCCTTCAGTACGTTGCTTTTATATATGGCTCTGATGGCAGCACGGAGTGTCGGGGCGATTACCCCGAACAGTTCCACCAATTCCGGCTCGCTCATCCAAATGTTGGCGATATTCTCCGGCATGACGATATTGCCGTATTCATTTACTATTATGATGTTTCTTCCCATACTCATGATATTGTGATACCGTTAAACGTCTTGCTCAGTTTGTCACCGAACATGGTCAGGTCGTTGTCAAGTTTCTGCGTGGTTATCTTTGCGTAGATTTGGGTCGTGACGATGTTCGTGTGTCCCAATACACGGCTTACGCTCTCGATTGGCATTCCCTTTGTCAGTGCCAATGTTCCGAAGGTGTGCCTCCCACAATGATAGGAGATTTGCTTCTCTATGCCACATTCCTGTATGACCTTTTTCAGTTGCTTGCACATCGTCCAGTAATTGATTTTCCCGAATACGGATTTGTCCTCCGAACGGTTCTTGTACCGTTCGATTATCTGCATAGGTATATCAAGCAGTTTCACTTGGAACGGAACATCGGTTTTATGCCGCTTGCCTATAATCCATTTCTCACCGTTTATCTCTACGATATTGTCTGTAGTAAGTTCTTTCATATCCACGAAACTCAATGCCGTAAAGCAGGCGAAGATGAAAAGGTCGCGTACCAGCGTGAGGGTGGGACTTTCAAACTCGTGCTTCATGATGGCCTTTATCTCGTCCTCCGTCAGATACTCACGCTCTTTCACATTCGGACTGATGTGGAATTGCGCAAACGGATTTCTCGGTATCAGTCCGTTGTAGTGCGCACGCATCACTACTCCTTTCAGCCACATGCAATGAAGCCATATCGTGGCGTTCTTCAACCCTCTTTCATTCGTGAGATATGCCGCAAACTCCTTGATGAAGTCGGGCGTGAGTTCCAGCATAGACATATCGGTACGCTTGTAGAACGACTTGATGAAAGCCGCCACATAGTTCCTCGAACGCACCATCACCTTATATGTGCCGATGGTACGGTCCTTGCCCACACGTTTGAGGAAGTTGGCGCAGTCCTTGTCAAATGCCCTGACGAGCGTTTCATACTCACTGCCGATACCCTGATAGGTATTGCGCACCATCTCCGCTGTCACGAACGCTTCACGGTCGGATAACTTTTGATAATGCTTGATGATTTGCGCCTTGATGTTGTCAAGGGCAAGGTTGATGTTTCGTGCCTCCGCACTCTTGCCTTTCGCCTTGTTCCCTTTCACGTCCCAAAGCGTTTTCGGGATGCTCCGCTTGCAACTGAACTGCGCCACAGTCCCGTTGATTGTCACCCGTCCCATGATGGGGACAATGCCGTTTTTCTCCTTGCTGCCGTTCACGTAGAACAGCACTTTGAATGTACTTCTTGCCATACTCGTTTTTTTGTTTGCAAAGTTACTACTCAACGAGTTAGACCATGTAAGCCAATCGAAGCCATACGGAGAAACTTTCAGTGCCATGTGTTAAAAATCACATTTCAGCGGGTAATGATTTGGAGACCGTTCTTCTTCAATATTCCGCTTTCCTTTGCGTTACCTCATTTTTTTCTTTGGCACCGGTTGGCTTCATAAATGCTTTTATACTAAGCCATTCAGCGCATTTTCGTGCCTTTTATACCGTTATTCCAGATATATATTCTATATTTGCATATCACTTAACTCCACACATTATGGAAGCTAAACTTTGCCAAAGCTGCGGAATGCCCTTGTCATCTGCAGAAGTACTCGGAACCAATGCCGACGGTAGCCTCAACGAGGAATATTGCACCTATTGCTACCAGCACGGCAATTTTGCACAAGACTGCACTATGGACGAAATGATAGAACATTGTGCACAGTTCACCGACGAATTCAACAAGGATTCCGGAATGAATTTCACTAAAGAGGAAGCCATTGCCGGTATGAAAGAATTCTTCCCGACCTTGAAACGCTGGCAGTCCAAACAATAAACATGCCATCCCGTATCGAGCAGGAAAAACAGACAGTAGAACGGATGGTCCGCCTCTACTGCCGGAAAAAGGAAGGTAACAAGCAATTGTGTCCCCGATGCGAGGAATTGCTGGGATATGCCCGCATTCGTCTTTCACGCTGTCCTTTCGGTGAGAATAAATCCACCTGCAGGCAATGCAGCATTCACTGCTACAAGCCCGAAATGAAAGAACGGATGCGTGAAGTCATGCGGTATGCCGGACCACGGATGCTGTTGTACCATCCCGTGGCGGCACTCCGCCATTTGTGGCAGGAATATGTCCATCAGTATCTCACCAAACGTTTCGGAGTTCCGCGCCAGGAACAGCACAAACAATAAACCGTATCCAGGTCGTATCCTTCCAATGAAGAGGTGCTGTCTTTAGGCACAATCTCGCCTTTGTCAGAGATGTAGACCGGCAGGCGCTCACCTTGTCCGTTCATCACAAAAAATGCCCCCACCTTGCATTGGGGGCATACCATCTTACGCATAATCAATTGAAATAATACAAAAATATAGCCACCCCTTCCAATGCCTTCTTCTTTTCACCTTGTATTTCGATGGCAAACTTTATTTCTGCCTTTGCTACGCCGCGCAGATTCGACAGAGATTGTAAATGGGCAACCAGTCGGATGCTCTGTCCGGACAATACCGCCTGACCGAACTTCATCTTGTCCATACCATAATTAATCATCATCTTCAGGTTGTTCACTTCAATAATCTGGTTCCACAGATATGGCAACATGGACAAGGTGAGATACCCATGTGCAATAGTGCTCTTAAAAGGGCTTTCCACTTTGGCGCGTTCCGTATCGACGTGTATCCACTGATGGTCCAATGTCGCATCAGCAAACAGATTGATACGCTCCTGAGGGAGCTCTACATATTCCGAAACACCGATTTGCTGGCCTACCAGCTTTTCAAAATCCTCGTACGAGTTGATAATCACTTTTTCCATTACTCTCTATTTTATTGATAAATTATAAATTCACACGCTTTATCCACATATCCGCCATTCGTTTATGCCCTGCAGGAGTGGGGTGGATACCGTCCCAAATCCAATAGGTGTCTTGAGAAGCCGGAGCAGTGCCGAGAATTTCATCGAACATCGCATTATAAGGAAGAAATACCGTCTGATAGTCCTTCGCTATCCTCTCTACGATGGCGGCACAGCGACGCACCAGACTATCACGTTCTGCAAAGTCCTCACTCTTACGCATATTGCCGACATTGGCAACAAAAGGAGTGCCCAGCACTATCTTCAATTCCGGATTGGCCTGCAAAGAACGGTCAAGCAAGGAACGGTAACACTTCTCCCATCCTTCAAAATCAAAAGGCTCTTTTTTGTCACCCTGTAGATAGTAATGTACATCGTTTGTCCCCACCAAGACGGAAAGCACATCCGGTTTCATTCCAATGACATCCTCTTCCCAGCGTTTCTCCAAATCCCGGAGAGTGTTTCCACTGATGCCACGGTTAAAAAAAGCATATTCCTTTTCCGGAAAATCTCCTTGATAATGACTTGCACACAAATACATATAGCCGCTACCGTAAATATGGTTCATATCCCAAAGGCTTCGCTCCGCAGTCGGTTTGGGCATCCCGCAGGCATTTCCCCAGTTACCGTCCGTGATAGAATCTCCGATAAACAAGACACGCGGGCCGCTTGCATGGAGTAAGAGTGATATGCAGAAAAAAACTATTACAAAGAGTCCAATACGCTTCATGGCATTTTCTTGTTAGAATGTAAAAATTGCAACAAATATACGTCTTATTCCGGCAAGTACAAAAACTCGGGTACCTTTTTCCCATTTCCCAAAAACACATATAACCCTTATTTTTATTTCCGTTCATCACAGATTAATTTGGAAATAATGTATCTTTGTCAATATCTTAATTGTTGTGACAGAACAAAAACATCACTATTAAAGATTCCGGTATGAATTCTAAATTTGATTATGACTTACTGTCAGCAATGATGACCAATGCCAATATGGGATGGTGGGAAGCTGATTTAAAGACCGAAAGCTACATTTGCTCCGAATATATCTCCCGGTTGCTGGGACTGGATGAGGATGGAACCATCAGCTTTAAAGATTTCAACAAACGTATCCTGAAAGAGGAACAACGGCATACTACCACACATTCCTTCGACAATATCCGGCAGACACAAGAGACTGTATATCTGCTCAACACAGTAGAGGGTCCAACGTGGATAAGAAGCAAGATATGCCTGCAGAGAACCGATGAAAACGGTAATGTCAAAGTCTACGGCATTGCCGAAACACAAGACGGTCCCGACATGTCATCGGCATCCCAAGCCTTACAAGAGCGTAACCGTCTCCTCCATAATATTTATAAATATCTTCCGGTAGGAATTGAGCTCTATAACCGAGAGGGAATATTGATAGATATGAATGACAAAGAGCAGGAAATGTTCCATCTCAAACAGAAAGAAGATCTACTTGGAATTAATATTTTCGAGAATCCGATTTTCCCGGAAGAGATGAAAAGCAAGTTAAGAAAACATGAAAATGCAGACTTCACTTTCCGGTATGACTTCTCTAAAATAGACAATTACTACAAGACACAGAAGAAGACGGGCACCATAGACCTTGTAACCAAAGTCACAAGCCTTTACGACGATAATCACAACCTGACCAACTATCTGCTAATCAACGCAGACAAAACGGAAACGACCGTCGCTTACAACAAAATACAAGAGTTCGAGAGCCACTTTGAGCTTATAGATGACTATGCCAAAGTGGGATATGCCAATTATGACCTTCTTAATGAGCAAGGCTATGCCCAACGCAGCTGGTACAAGAACTTGGGTGAGAAAACAGAAACACCGTTGTCCGAAATCATCGGAACCTACAATCATCTCCACCCAGACGACCGTACTATCATGCTTGACTTCCTACAGAACGTAAAGAGAGGACTGGCACACAAGCTCAGCCGGGAAGTACGTGTTCTTAAAGAAGACGGTTCTTTCATGTGGACCCACGTCAACATCATTGTAGAACGCTACATGCCTGAACAGAACATCATAGAGATTATCTGCATCAATTATGACATCACCCAATTAAAGAAGACGGAAGCAATGCTGATACAAGCCAAGGAAAAGGCCGAAGAGGCAGACCGGCTGAAATCCGCTTTCCTTGCCAATATGAGCCATGAAATCCGCACGCCGCTAAATGCGATTATCGGTTTCTCCAGCCTGCTGCACTACGTGGAAAACGAGCAGGAAAGGGAACAGTACATCTCTTTGATAAACCACAACAACCAACTGTTGCTCAAACTAATCAACGACGTTCTGGACCTTTCCAAGATAGAGGCCGGACACATAGAGCTCCATTCCGAATGGTTCAATCCGGCAGAACTCATCGAGGAAAGTATTACCGAGTACGAACGGAACGTTCCGGCAGGAGTGAAACTCTTTGCCAGGTATCCGGCAGCCCCCGGCCAGATAGAGCACGACCCGATGCGCATCAAACAGATACTGAACAACTTCATATCGAATGCACTGAAAAACACCGTGCAGGGACATATCGAAGTGTACTACGAAACGGACACAGACGGAATAAGAATCAGTGTTTCCGATACTGGATGCGGTATTCCCCCCGACAAACTGGGAATGATATTCGAACGGTTTGAAAAGGTGGACTCTTTTGCCCAAGGTGCCGGATTAGGACTCTCCATCTGCAAATCCATCGTTGAGAAAATGAATGGAGTGATTACCGTAGATTCGACAATGGGAGTGGGAAGCACATTCACCGTGGAACTGCCCTGCCGGACAAGACCATCCTGACAACAAACGAAAAACAATGATTTATGACCGCACAGAAAGAATTTACCCTAACCCCTCGCCGGCGTGGCTTTCACCTGGTGACAGAGGAGATTATACGCAACCTTCCACCGCTTCCGTCTGCCGGAATCCTGCATCTGTTCATCAAGCATACAAGCGCAGGCCTCACCATCAACGAGAATGCAGACCCTGACGTACAGACAGATATGGAAGCCATCTTCAACCGCCTCGTAAAAGAACGGGAACCTTATTACCAACATACATGCGAAGGCGATGACGATATGCCCGCCCATGCCAAGGCAACCCTCAGCGGAACCAGCCTCACCATCCCCATCACCAATGGGCGTCTGAACATAGGTATCTGGCAAGGCATCTATCTCTGCGAGTTCCGCAACCGGGGCGGAGGAAGAAGAATTGTAGCAACCGTCATCGGATAATCCCCTATCATCATGCAGAAAGCCATCATCATCGGTGCCACTTCAGGCATCGGACAAGAAGTAGCCAGGATACTTGTACAACAAGGCTGGCATATAGGTATTGCCGGCAGAAGAGAGGAAGCATTGCATGCCCTACAAGCCACCGCACCCGACCGGATAATCACGGAACAGCTGGACGTTACGGAAGAGACAGCGACTCTACACCTCCATAACCTGATAAAAAAGCTGGGAGGCATAGACCTGTTTTTCCTCAGTTCCGGCGTGGGACATCAAAACCGGGACTTACAACCGGACATCGAACTGAACACGGCACGTACCAATGTAGAGGGATTTACCCGCATGGTGACTGCCGCCTTCAACTATTTCAAGGAAAAAGGCTCCGGACATATTGCTGTCATCAGTTCCATTGCAGGCACTAAAGGACTGGGCGTTGCACCGGCCTACTCTGCCACCAAACGCTTCCAGAATACCTATATCGAAGCGCTGGCACAACTTGCCCGGATGCAGCATCTTGATATACACTTCACCGACATCCGTCCGGGATTTGTTGCCACCGATTTATTGAAAAGCGGGAAATACCCGATGCTGATGAAAGCAGACCGTGTAGCACAGCACATAATCAAGGCTTTAAGAGAAAAGAGACGGGTAGTTGTCATTGACGGACGCTACCGGGTACTGGTATTTTTTTGGCGTATGATTCCACGATGGCTATGGGAAAGGTTGCCTATAACGAATTGATTTCGTATCTTCACGTCTCCAAACAGAAATAGACATACAGACATGAAGAAAAATTCAAAATATATCGTGCTTACCGCTGCCATTGCACTGTGCGCAGGTTCCAGCCTCCCCTTCCTCGCAGGCAGCAGTACGCTGAATCCCGAACGCGATTCCGTGAAATCCGAAGTTCCCTACTGCGTGACCTCCCCCAGCGTACCGGACAAGATCACTTTTGCCGGACAAGCTATTGACCTGCTTCGCTACGACCACCGCGAACGTATGGACCGCGAACTGATGTCCTTCACCTACATGCACTCCACCACCATGCTCATGGTGAAGCGTGCCAACCGCTACTTCCCCGTCATAGAGCCTATACTAAAAGCCAACGGCCTTCCCGATGACTTCAAGTACCTCGCTGTGATAGAAAGCAACCTGAACCCGCTTGCCAAATCGCCTGCGGGTGCCGCCGGCCTATGGCAGTTCATGCCTGCCACCGGACGCGAATTCGGACTGGAGGTGAACAGCAACATCGACGAACGATACCATATCGAGAAAGAGACCAAAGCAGCCTGCAAGTACCTGAAAGATGCTTATCAGAAATACGGGAACTGGCTGTGCGTAGCCGCCGCCTACAATGCCGGGCAAGGACGCATCTCCACACAGCTGCAGAAGCAAATGGTGGACCAGGCTGTCGACTTATGGCTGGTAGAAGAGACTTCGCGCTACATGTTCCGCCTGCTGGCAGCCAAAGCAGTCATCAGCAATCCACAGCAGTACGGCTTTCTGTTGAAACGGGAACATCTTTATCCGCCCATCCCCTACACGGAAGTGACCGTCACAACGGGCATCGGCAACCTGGCACAGTTTGCCAAAGATAAAGGCATCACCTATGCCCAACTGAAAGATGCCAATCCGTGGCTGCGGGATACCTCGCTGATGAATAAAAGCGGACGTACATACATACTAAAAATACCGACACAAGCCGGAATGCATTACAACCCCAAGAAAACAGTGCCCCACAATAAGAATTGGGTCATCAATTAATAAAAAAGAAAGAGAGGATACGATGATGATGTTAAACTTTGATTTTGTGCTCAGGTTGCTGGTAGCCGGAATATTGGGTGCCATTATCGGACTGGACCGGGAATACCGTGCCAAAGAAGCAGGCTACCGCACCCATTTCCTGGTATCATTGGGAAGCGCGCTCATCATGATTGTATCCCAATATGGTTTTCAGGAAATCATCAAGGAAAGTAGTGTGACGCTGGACCCCAGCCGTGTTGCCGCACAAGTAGTCAGCGGTATCGGATTCATCGGTGCGGGTACCATCATTTTCCAGAAACAGATAGTCAGGGGACTGACAACAGCCGCAGGAATATGGGCTACTGCAGGCATCGGATTGGCAGTAGGTGCAGGAATGTACACCATCAGCATTGCCGCCACCCTGCTGACTCTGGCAGGGCTCGAACTGTTGAGCCTTATTTTCAAAAGCATTGGCATGAAAAGTTCCGTGATAACCTTTTCCACTTCCAGCAAAGAGATACTGCCGCAAGTGTCCCGGCGATTCAACTCCAAAGACTATCTGGTGGTGTCCTACAACCTGGACCGGCAAGTGCAGGGAGAGTACACCAACTATCAAGTGACCATGGTCATCAAATCCAAGAAAAGCTATGATGAGGGATATTTGCTGCAACTGATGCAGGAATTTCCCGAAGTGACAGTGGAGAAAATCGAATAAAGGGAATCACTGCTGTTTTTCCGTCAGATATTTCCAATAGCGCACGGGCATGTCCTGCTTGTGCTTCCGGGGATTGAGGCGTTCCTTGATGCAGATTGCCTTGAAATAGGTTTTCCAGAGAGACTGGAAAAGCTGTTCGTCTCCGTCCATCAGACTTTCGTCGAGCATGCCGGTGACAAGATGTCCTTCGCGACTGTCCTCACCAAAAGTCACCTGGCGCACCTCCTTCAAGTCGTAATAGTACCCATAGGCTCGCCTGATGTCATAAATCAACCAACGCTGGTCGGCAAAACGGTCCTTGAAATGCCCCGTCACCAAAGGAAGGGCATTCTTTTCGGGCTCGATGGCAGCAAAGAAAGTACCGTCCGCAGCCTTCTGGAAGCGGACAAACTGAAGCAGGCGTATACGCTCCCAATCCACCCGCTTCCACATACGGGAGAACTCCAGCACATCAGGGTCGGCAAAGTTCGTTTCAATGGAGCGAGGAGCATCTATCGCCTTGCGGATATAGCGGAACAGCAGCATGGGAGTTTCCGGTTCCTCTGCCAGCCAGCATTGGGCGAGGCAGGCAAGTGCCGCAGACGACAGCTTCTTCTGCAATCCGCGCCAGACGCGACCGGACTTCTCCTCATCGGTTATCACTGTAAATATTTCATCGTAGAACAATGGTAGAGGCTCTCCCTCCAACAACAGTGCATCGGGGAAAATGCGGCGGGAATAGGCTTCAAAAACAGAAGTCAGCAATCCCTCAAAAGTCTTATCGTATAAAAAGATATTCATTCGCCAAAATCAAGCATCAACTGCCTCTCATCCACTTTTTTCTTGTTCGGTTTGGGCAACAGCAGACTGCGTACCCCTTGCGGAGTCAGCTCATTGACCGTGCGCATCGGCAACTCGCAGCAGGTAATGAAATACTGCGCCTTCTTCATCACCACCCCTATCTTCTTCAACTGGTAGAAACCTATCTTGGAGAAACGTCGGGAAGCCACTATCAGCCGTGCCGACTTCACGCCGATGCCCGGCACGCGGAGCAACATCTCATAATCCACCTTGTTCACATCGATTGGAAACTGCTCGGGATGGCGCAAAGCCCAGGACAGCTTGGGGTCAACCTCCAAATCAAGGTCTGGGTAGGCATCATCCACTATTTCCTCCACCTTGAACTGATAGAAGCGCATCAGCCAGTCGGCTTGGTAAAGGCGGTTTTCGCGCACCAAAGGGGGCTGTTTCAATGCCGGCAGGCGCTTATCGTAGGTATTGACGGAAATATAGCCCGAATAGTAGACACGCCGCATCGTAGGTCCCTTATAGAGGGCCGACGAAAGATACAGAATATCCTTGTCCGTCTCGGCGGTAGCGCCTACTATCATCTGTGTGCTTTGTCCTGCAGGAGCGAAACGAGGAGCGTGGCGGTGTTTCTTGCGTTCTTCCGAACTTTCAAGGACTCCCTGCTGGATGTAGCGCATAGGCGCATATACACTCTTATGGTCTTTCTCCGGGGCAAGCAGTTTCAGGTTCTCCTCCTTCGGTATCTCGACATTGACGCTGAGACGGTCGGCATAAAGCCCTGCCTCATTCACCAGTTCGCGGCTGGCACCGGGAATGCTCTTCAGATGGATATATCCGTTGAAACGATGGATAGTGCGGAGGTCCTTGGCAACGCGCACCAGGCGTTCCATCGTGTAATCGGGATTACGCACCACCCCACTGCTCAGGAAAAGCCCTTCGATATAGTTGCGGCGATAGAACTCCATGGTAAGGTCTACAAGCTCGGCCACCGACAGCGTGGCACGCGGCAGGTCGTTGCTGCGGCGGTTGATGCAGTAGGCGCAGTCGTAGATGCAATAATTGGTAAGCATCACTTTGAGCAGGGAGATACAACGGCCGTCCTCGGCAAAACTATGGCAGATGCCCCAGCCACCCACAGTGTTCCCCAGCATGCCTGCCTTGCCGGAGCGCACCGTACCACTGGAGGAGCAAGAGACGTCATACTTTGCCGACTCTGCCAGTATCTTCAGTTTATTGAGAACGTTTTCATCCATAATACCTGCGTCAAAAGTAGCAATAATACTTTTCAAAAACAAAAAAGACCGCCAGTAGTGGCAGTCTTTCGCAGCATCAAATATGCTTTTTTTCTTACTTCTTAGAAGCTTCCAAAGATGCTTTGCGGAATTCCTTCATAGCTTTTTCGATTTCCAAAGAAGCCTTACGAGCGCGAGTTCCTGCTGCCTTGTTACCGTTTTCCAACTGAGCGTTTGCATCTTTTGAGAAGTCTGCATACAATGCAGCTACTTTTTCAACTAATTCTTTCATAATCCTTTTTAAATTACTTCGTTAATAATGTCTGGCAAAAATACATTCTTTCTTGAAATAAATGCAGAAAAACGATATTTTTTTTGAAATATTCGGTAAAATCGCCGCAAAAAGGGGCTCTTACGCGTTTTTTATCTACTTTTGCAAGCATGAAAACGCTTACTGACACCGAATATATACACGCTCTCATAGCCGAAGGAGAGCACCAACAGCAGGATTTCAAGTTCGAAATATCCGACGCCCGCAAGATAGCCAAAACCCTTTCAGCCTTTGCCAATACAGACGGTGGAAAACTGCTCATCGGAGTGAAAGATAACGGGAAAATTGCCGGTGTTCGTTCGGACGAAGAACAATATATGATAGAAGCGGCTGCCGAACTTTATTGCAGCCCCGAAGTGAACTACATCATGCAGACCTATCTGGTGGAAGGCCGCAGTGTGCTGGTGGTACAAATCGAGGAAAGTGACCGGAAGCCGGTATATGCCAAGGACGAAACAGGAAAATACTTGGCCTATCTCCGCATCAAGGATGAAAACATCCTGGCTACTCCCGTCCATCTGCGCGTCTGGCAGCAAAGCGGAAGTCCGAAAGGAGAACTGATAGAATATACCGAACGGGAACAACTGTTGCTCAATCTGCTGGAAGAAAACGACCGCCTTTCACTGAACCGTTACTGCCGCCTGGCGCATCTTTCCCGACGCGCCGCCGAACATCTGCTGGCAAAGTTTGTTCGTTATGACATAGTGGAACCGGTGTTTGAAGGACACAAATTTCACTTCAAGCTGAAATAGGCAAGGAGATTCCGTCAGGTTTGTCCAGATTTGTCCATGGTACAAATCGCAGCACACGAGCTCATACCACGTTGATTATCACCGACTTGCAAGAAATCTATCTCAGTTAACGACAGAGGTAGCCTTGAATAACGACAGAAGCAGCCTAAAGTAACGACAGAGGGTAGCACTTGTTTTGTGTGAGTTTTTTTTACTACAAATAGATAACTGTACATATACATTATGGGAATAATAAATCTGATAAACGACCTGCTCTGGACCTACATCCTCGTTGCCCTGCTGTTGGGATGCGCCGTATGGTTTACGCTGAGAACCCGCTTTGTACAGTTCCGGATGATAAAGGAAATGGTACGTCTGCTGGGCGACTCGGGCGGGAAAGGCGATGCCAAGGAAAAGCATATCTCATCGTTCCAGGCATTTGCCATCTCCATTGCCAGCCGTGTAGGTACGGGCAATCTTGCAGGGGTTGCCACCGCCATTGCAGTAGGCGGTCCGGGCGCTGTATTCTGGATGTGGGTGATTGCCCTCCTGGGTGCTTCCAGCTCGTTTGTAGAATCTACACTGGCCCAATTGTATAAGATAAAGGGCAAAGACTCCTTTATCGGCGGCCCGGCCTACTATATGCGTAAGGGACTGAAACAGCCGTGGATGGGGGCACTGTTTGCCGTACTTATCACCATTACCTTCGGATTTGCATTCAACTCGGTACAGAGCAATACACTGTGTGCCGCTTTCGAAGGCGCTTTCGGGTTCGACCATGCCGTTGTGGGAGGGATCATCACCGCACTCACGCTGACAATCATCTTTGGAGGCGTACAGCGCATAGCCAAAGTCAGCAGCATCATCGTCCCCATCATGGCGTTGGGATACATTGCACTGGCACTTATCATCGTTCTGTTGAACATCAAAGAGCTGCCGGGAGTCCTGGCACTCATTGTCGGCCACGCCTTCGGATGGGAGCAGGCTTTGGGAGGGGGTGTCGGCATGGCGCTGATGCAGGGCATCAAACGCGGGCTGTTCAGCAACGAGGCCGGTATGGGGTCCGCCCCCAATGTGGCGGCAACCGCACACGTCAGCCACCCCGTGAAGCAAGGCTTGATTCAGACGCTGGGAGTATTTACCGATACGCTGATTATATGTACCTGCACCGCTTTCATCATTCTGTTCAGCGGTGCTCCACTGGATGGTTCCACAAACGGCGTACAGCTTACCCAGCATGCACTGACCAACGAGATAGGACCTTCGGGAGCCATCTTCGTTGCGGTAGCCTTGTTCTTCTTCGCATTCAGCAGCATTCTGGGAAATTATTATTACGGAGAAGCCAATGTGCGCTACCTTACCCACCGTAAATGGGTGCTCAACATCTACCGTATACTGGTGGGCGGCATGGTCATGTTCGGTGCTGTTGCCACCTTCGACCTGGCATGGAGCCTTGCCGACGTCACTATGGGACTCATGGTGCTCTGCAATCTTATCGCCATCAGCCTGCTCGGAAAATACGCTTTCAGGCTGCTTGAAGACTACCGCGCACAGAAAAGCGCCGGTATCAAAGACCCCGTTTTCACCAAGAACCGCCTGAAAGAGGTAGAAAAAGACATAGAGTGCTGGTGATAACCAACTTATTTCGTACTTTTGCAGCCGGAACCGCCGGATGACCTGCGGTCTTGTAATTTGTAATCAGTAATTCGTAATTTGATATGAGTTTATTTGCCAAACTATTCAACAAGAATACCGGAGAAGTATCTTCGAAGAATGTGGAAGACTTCGTGTCACTGACACGCGTCTACTTCCAGTCTGTAATAGCCGCCAACCTGGGCATCACCAATATCCGCTTTGTGCCGGATGTAGCCAACTTCAAGCGTCTGTTCAAAATCCCCACGCAGGGAGGCCGTCTGGGACAAGCGGAAAAGGCCGCTTCGCGCAAGATGCTGATGCAGGACTACGGCATCAGTGAAAACTTCTTCAAGGAAATTGATACTTCCGTCAAGAAGCACTGCCGTACGCAGAACGACGTACAAGGTTATCTCTTTATGTATCAAGGATTCTCCAATGACTTGATGATGCTGATGGGAAACCTGATGCAGTGGAAATTCCGCATGCCTTCCATCTTCAAGGGAGCACTGCGCAGCATGACCGAAAAAACCGTACACGACGTCTGTACAAAAACCGTATGGAAAAAGGACGATGTACACAAGACGGCAGCGGCAGTACGCCAGTACAAAGAGCGTCTGGGATATTCGGAACAATGGATGACCGAGTACGTTTACAACGTAGTGATGCTGGCCAAAAAGGAACCGAAACAGAAAGCCAACGAAGAGAAATAAAAGAAAAAGAATTCTAAAGAACTTTAGAAACAAGAAGGCGGGAAAGAAATTTCCCGCTTTTTTTTGTTATTTTTAGCAAATGAAATCATTTTCCCCTCACGGAACACAAGGACGCACCCCGCGTCAACCATCATAAATATTAACTTCAAAAAAACAATCGCTTATGAAACAAAAGAAAATGCTTGCACTCACTCTATCACAACTGGAACAACTTTATCGGCACGAACTCCCTGAATTGGTCAGCATCGCCGTTCAAAGCGACGATGCGGAAGCCTTCAAGGCCAACCTGACGGAGTACATTGCCGGACATCCGGAAGTGGACAACGAGGCCGGTAAGCAAATTCGACTCTTGATTGAATTTGACGGGCAGGAAGTACACGAGCTCTCCATCGGAGAACAGCTGCCCATATCAACTTTATCAATGCTGCATTCCTTCCTCACGGGACAATGGGAAGAGGAAACGGAAACGGACCTGTTCATCGACTTGTTCCAGCAGTTCAAACGCCTCCACCAGCCAGCCCCCACCCTGCCCTCCGCACAGAAAATCAAAACCCTGACCGAACGCTGGCCCAGCGGACTGGATGAAGACGTGCAGCATATCCGTGCAAAGAACAAGGAACGCATCCTGCATGCACTGGTGCAGAAGATTGAGCACCGCAAGAACCCGGCTTCCCGCTTCCATTTCGAAGAGGGACTCAGCTACGAGGAGAAGTTCAACCTCGTCAGCGAATGGTGGAATGACTTCCGTTTCCATCTTGCCATGGCCGTCAAAAGCCCTACGGAGCTAAACCGTCTTCTCGGCAACTCCCTTTCTGCCGAAACCATGTACCTGCTCTCAAAAGCCCGCAAGAAGGGAATGCCTTTCTTCGCCACCCCCTATTATCTGTCACTGCTGAACTGCACCGGCAGCGGATACGACGACGAGGCCCTGCGCAGCTATATACTCTATTCACCCCAACTGGTGGAAACCTACGGACAGATACGTGCCTGGGAACGGGAGGATATCGTAGAACCAGGTAAACCCAACGCCGCCGGCTGGCTGCTGCCCGACGGGCATAACATCCACCGCCGTTATCCGGAAGTGGCCATCCTCATCCCCGACACCATGGGACGCGCCTGCGGAGGACTCTGCGCATCTTGTCAGCGTATGTACGACTTTCAAAGCAAACGGCTCAATTTTGAGTTTGACACCCTGCGTCCCAAGGAGACATGGGAAAAGAAGCTGCGCCGGCTGATGGCCTATTTTGAGGAAGACACGCAACTGCGGGACATTCTCATCACCGGCGGTGACGCACTGATGAGCCAAAACAAGACGCTGGGCAACATATTAGACGCCGTCTACCGCATGGCAGTCCGCAAGCGGAAAGCCAATCAGGAACGGCCCGAAGGAGAAAAGTATGCAGAGCTGCAACGTGTACGCCTCGGCTCACGCCTCCCCGCCTACCTGCCCATGCGCATCAATGACGGGCTGGTGGAGATTCTAAGGGAATTCAAGGAAAAGGCGTCTACCATCGGCATCCACCAGTTCATTATCCAGACACATTTCCAAACCCCGCTCGAAGTCACTCCGGAAGCTGCCGAAGGAATACGCAAACTGCTGGCGGCAGGCTGGCTCATTGACAACCAACTGGTATACAACGTAGCTGCATCCCGCCGGGGGCATACTACCCGCCTGCGGCAAGTGCTCAATCAGTTGGGAGTGGTTTGCTACTACACCTTCTCCGTGAAAGGTTTTGAAGAAAACAATGCCGTGTTTACCCCCAACAGCCGTTCCGTACAAGAGCAACGGGAAGAAAAGCGCTTCGGGAAGCTGACCAAGGAAGATGCCCATAATCTGTCCGTACTGCTTGGAACCGTCCATGACCCGGCAGCCTGCATCCGGCGTTTCCTGAAAACGCACCACCTGCCTTTCCTCGCCACCGACCGCAATGTGCTCAACCTGCCCGCCATCGGCAAGAGCATGACCTTCAACATGGTAGGCATCACTCCCGAAGGCAAGCGCATCCTGCGTTTCGACCATGACAGCACCCGGCGCCACAGCCCTATAATAGACCGGCTGGGACAAATATATATCGTAGAGAACAAGTCCATAGCCTCCTACCTCCGCCAACTGCAGGCCATGGGAGAAGACGCCGAAGAATATGCCACCATCTGGAACTATACGGAAGGCAAGACAGAATCCCGGTTCAGCCTCTACGAATATCCTGATTTCCCCTTCCAAATCACCGACAGAATGAGCAATCAGGACATTGCAGGATAGCATATCCAAGATATATTCCGTACTTTTGCAGGCAGAACAATGAAATTGGAAAGTATGGAAATAGAACAACACCCTTTAGAACCCTTCCTTCCCGGCAACGCCCGTCTGCTGATGCTGGGAAGCTTTCCTCCGCAGAAAAAGCGGTGGTCCATGGAGTTTTACTACCCCAACTGGAACAATGACATGTGGAGGATTACCGGGTTCCTTTTCTTCAATGACAAGGATTATTTTATAAACAAGACGAAGAAGGCTTTCTGCAAAGAACGCCTCATCAGTTTCCTGCAGGAAAAGGGTATTGCCTTGTTCGACACAGCCTCTGCCATACGGCGCCTGCAGGACAACGCCTCGGATAAGTTTCTGGAAGTGGTGCAACCCACGGACGTCCCTGCCCTGCTACACCGGATACCGCAATGCAAGGCTATCGTCACCACCGGCGAGAAGGCAACGGACACGCTGTGCACGCAGTTTTCCATCGACAAGCCCAAAGTAGGCGACTTCACGGAGTTTCTTTTCGAAAACCATCCGATGCGCCTCTACCGGATGCCTTCTTCCTCAAGAGCCTACCCGCTGGCACTGGAAAAAAAAGCAGCAGCGTATCGCATTATGTATCAGGACTTACAGATGTTGTAAGCAACTTTCTATAGAAAATAAGTACGTCCGTTACTTGCATATTTGAAAGTTTGCATTACCTTTGCAGCCGCAAACACGGGAGTAGCTCAGTTGGTAGAGCACCGGTCTCCAAAACCGGGTGTCGGGAGTTCGAGCCTCTCCTCCCGTGCATGAACGAATAATGGCTGTAAGTATTGCTTACAGCCATTATTCGTTTTATAAATGCCTACCGGATATCTATCAGCTTATGTGTCTGCAAACTAAGTCTCCACTTAGGATGCTTCATCACGCAATCCACCGTTTCGGCCGTATTGCTGCAAGAGCAAGGCTGAAGAAAGAAATGCCCGGCGGGCAACTGCTCATAAACAGTAATATCCTGCCCTTCATACACCACCTTCACTTCATTCATACGCGTAATTTCCAGCTTTACCCCCTGCTTGGGAGAGCAGGTCACCCAATCTATATTATCCGGCAGCGGACGGGTACCGTTTGTTTCAATGCAGACATACTTTCCCGCCTGGTGCAGACAATCCACAAATTCACGGTCAATCCAAAGGGAGGGTTCTCCACCGGTCAGTATCACGGTAGCGGCAGGGTATCTACTAACTTCTGTTACGATATCTTCATCGGACATCAGTATGCCGTCCTCATGCTGCGTATCACAAAAGAGGCACTTCAGGTTGCAACCGGAAAAACGGATAAAGACAGCCGGGGTACCCGTATGGTATCCTTCTCCCTGCAAACTGTAGAATATCTCATTAATCTTCCTCATAGACGGCAATGTTTGATTCCGACTCCTGCACCTCTACCTTGAAGCAAGTGGGTATCTGGTCGCATATCCAACGGGCTATGTTCTCGGCTGTGGGATTGAAGGACAGCACTTCATTAAGATTATGGTGGTCCAGCTGTTCCTTTACCACCTGCTTGATGTGACTGAAGTCTACTACCATTCCGTCCGCATTCAGCTCTTTGGAACGGCAATAGACAGTGATAATCCAGTTGTGACCGTGCAGATTCTCACACTTACTGCGATAAGAAAGTTTCAGGCTATGGGCAGCCGACACTTCCATACGTTTGATGACTGTGTACATATTGTTAATACGCTAATTAATATAATAAGTTGCCGCATCTAATGTCACCTCGATGCGACGGCAAAATTACAAAAAACTTAAGATTTATCCATTCACTTCCCTAACTTATTCGTACACACAAAGAGAATTGGCAACCTTACGCTCTGCGCTGCCACTCGGGGTATTGGCTATTCCCTTATCCGGCAACTCCCCACTCCACAGCGTAGAAGAACCGCCACCGTCCAGATTCAACGCATCCTCCCCACCCAATACACGAATCATATGGGCAAGCTCGGGTATATTGATGCCTTCCGCTTTTCCCTTCCGACGTCCGTCAACGACAATAAGCAGGATTTTTCCTTCTCTTGTCAGCGCCACAGCACTGCGGGGATGCTTGGTATCTACAAAATTCCGGTTAGTCCCGGACAAGTCGCACACTTGCCCGTCCTTCAGCATCAAAGGACCGGAAGCCAGCACAGTGCCTTTTTTCAAAGTACATGCCTTTTCATCCTGCTTGCTCCAGGGAATCAGTTCCAGCCTGCCTTTCTTTATGAGTACAGCTCCATTGGACACTGTTGCCAGAACCCCGGTAGAGGTAGTATCTATCACCACCCCGTCCTTACGCAGATAGCAGACGGAATTTCCGGCTTTCATATCAAAATAGGAGCCATTGATGGCCGCCACCGCACCTGCATGCCGGGCGGCTATACTGGTCTCCTCCTTGGGATTGTGGACGAGCACATCGAAGCGGTAGCGCTTCGGGGATATTTCAAAAATAGACACTTCCTGAGGAACTCCATACAAAGAACTGAATACTGTCTTTTTATAAAGCATCCCTTTCTGCAGGGGCTCAGTCTGCCAATCGGCAGAAACGATGGCAAGAGAGTCGGCAGCAGTCTGCGCCATTGCTGCAAACATGCCGCAACAGAGAAACACTGCCAGGAATATTTTCTTTTTCATATAGATGGGATTGGTTTAAATTAATTCATAGCTGCAGATTTGAATCGGCATGTCGAGATTATGCAACACCTTTTCAAGCTGTATACCTTCACGGTTGTCGTACTCGTATCCGAAAGTAGCACGGATACCTTGCAGAATGAACTGCGTGGCACGGTCCAGGGCAATGGGCAAACTGTCACCTTGCAACAGTGCCCCGGTGATGACACTGGTAAACGTATCCCCCGTTCCGGGATAATGGGCCGGCAGGTAAGGACACGTAACCTTCCAGTAGCGGTTACCGTTCCGGTTATAGGCATACACGGACGTCTTATGCTTATCATCCCGTACGGGCACACTGGTAATAATCACCACTTCGGGACCACAATCGGAAAGCTGGCGAAGGTATGACTTCAATTCCTCATCCGTATTCATCTCCTTATAAGGAATACCCAGCAGATAGAACAGCTCCGTCAGATTGGGGGTAACGACATCGGCCTTGGTGATGAGATGTTTCATTTCATCAATCATGGACTCGTGGAAGTTCGCATAAAGCCGTCCGTTATCACCCAACACCGGGTCTACCACAACCAGACCGTCCGGTCGGCGGAAGTCATCAATAAAGTCAGAAACAATATGTATCTGCCGCGGAGAACCCAGATAGCCGGTATAAAAGGCATCAAACTGTACTTCCAGCTTCTTCCACTCGGAAATAATCTTCGGCATTTCATCCGTCAAGTCCAGAAAAGAGAATTCCGGATACTGGGTATGGCTCGACAATACGGCTGTAGGCAACGGACACACCTGAAAGCCCATAGACGAAAGGATGGGAATGACCACCGTCAGAGACACCCGTCCGACTCCCGACAAGTCGTGGACGGCAACAACCTTCTTTACTTTATTCGCATACATATTATCTATATTATTATTTTTCCTACATTTGCCGCATGAAAACCGTCTGCATCATTTTGGGAACAGTTTCTTTGACACTCGGCATCATCGGCATCTTCCTGCCGTTGCTGCCCACTACGCCTTTCCTGCTGCTCACGGCAGCACTCTACTTCAGAGGCTCACCCAGACTGTACCAATGGTTGCTGAACCACAAATGCCTCGGTCCCTACATCCGCAGCTTCCGCGAGAACAAAGCCATCCCACTACGTGCCAAAATCATCTCCCTACTGCTGATGTGGGGAACAATGGTTTACTGCATCTTCTTCCTGATTCCACTAACAGAAATAAAGACAGTATTGTTCCTTGTCGCTGTGGGGGTGACTTGGCATATACTGTCATTCAAGACGTTGAAATGATGTGCTAAACTCCTCCTAACTTCTCGAAGAATTCTCCCAACCCCTTCCGGGCATCGGCAAGCTTGTTTTCCCAATGTTTCACGGAGTTCTGTCCGATAATGTCCGTCACGTACTTCACCGAAATGAAAGGAACATTCTTGGCACGACATACCAAAGCCTGGGCATAGGCTTCCATATCCACAACATCACCGGACACATCCGAGAGTTCTGTCAGGAAAGTATCCCCCGTATTGCATACACCACCTGCCGGCCAGTGCAAACAATATCCTTTTTGGGACAACAAATCCGTTGAATCAATCTCATGCTCCATACCAAGCTCCACCAGCTTCTGCATATCACGGTCCACAAAATGACGGCATACGAAAATATCTCCTACCTGATGACAGATAGTCCCTGCCGTACCTACATTGACCACCAAGTCCGGTTGCGCATGGTTTATCGCTTCAGAAAGATAAAAAGCCGATTTCACCTTTCCCACGCCGGTACGGAGATAGCCAATCTGCACCTCTTCCTCCCCTATCAGTCCGGGAAATTTCAATTCAGTAAATTCGCCTTGTACGGCATAAGTAACCAAGATTCTCATATCAATTCATTGTTATTAATCAGACACTGCCATTTTCCATCAATTCCATCAAATTCTCAGGAAAATCATAATTTTCCCACCAGATAAGATTTCAACGCCTCTATATATTCTTCAAAGGCATCCACTCCCTGCGGAGTAATCCTACAAAGTGTACAAGGCATTTTTCCTTTAAAAGTTTTTGTTATCTCCACATAACCCGCCTTGCTGAGCTTATCCAACTGCACACTGAGGTTTCCTGCCGTAGCTTTCGTTTGTTGACGGATATAGACAAAATCCGCTTCCTCGACACTGATGAGCAACGACATCACCGCAAGCCGCAGTTCACTGTGAAGCAAAGGGTTCAGTTCTTTAAACATATCAAATTTTATTCTTCCGTTTACTTTTCAACAATGCATAGAGAGATATTCCCACCAAAGGAAGGTGATACAATCCCAAATAAAACCCTGCATCGGTTGCAAAATTGCCCATGTTATAACAGCCGATGATAAACCCCACCAACGCCGTTACCCGCAGCAAAGTTAAATCAATATTTTCTTTACTCAATAGAAGCAGGACCAGAAAAACCGGAGTCATCGGACAAAATGCCATCGCCGAGCCTCCGGCAAACAGATGTATCGGGCTGAAATCGGGTTCTGCGCCACGCATCATGTCCATAGGCCACCATAGGCAAAAGAGTGCCACGGGTATCAGCCATGCTGTCCTTCGGTTCAGATTGCCGAAGGTCAGCATGCTGCTCCCCCGCCAGGCTTCCCTCATCCAAAGCAGGGCAACCAAGAGCATCATCACCACATTGACCGTCACTATGCTGAAACCATATTTATCTGTTACTGCCACATTCTGTACAATGGCATACAGCACATAGCAACCTCCCACATAAAACATAAACCAGCGCGACATCGTCACGCGCCGAAGCACAAGCAGCATCAGCATGACAAGGGAAACAATCTGAAAAGTCCACGCATAAGGATACATCCCTTGTATAAGTGCATGGCTCAAGGTATAAATTATCAGATCACCGATGTTCTCCCACCGAAATCCTTTAGTAGCAATCGGCAATAGAATAAATTGCAAAACAATTATACACACAATAAACTTTCGGGAAAGCAGGAATTTGTCTAAAGCACTGTTTCGTGTCATCATACTTCACCCCACTCTCCGTTTCGATTTTCTTTCCGCGCCTTATAATTCAGTATATGCCCGGGAATAATCAGCGAAAATACCAGTACACCGACAAACCAAAGCAGGGATGAGAGGAAAGGCACTTCTCCCCAAGTATACAACAAATTCTTCAGCCCCCATAAAAAGCCAAACAGCGGGAAGATAAAAAACGTAGTATAGCGAATGATGCAGCCCGTAATGATGCTGCCCAACGAGAAGAAGATGGCACACAAAGGCAGAATAGTTTCGTAACGTCCGGCATCCGTTGCCGCCAGCACCCCCATCATACATACCATCCCGAACACCCCCCACACCCGCTCCAGTATCTTGTCAAGATAAAACTTCACAGGTTTTTGCCGCTTACGCAATAAGAGGAACATCAACAGATACCCCACAACCGGAATCCCCCAGAATCCCCACATCCAGACAGGATTACCCGTAAACGTGACACCTGCCCATACGGCCAAAGTCACCAACACACCTACATATCCCCACACTAAAAAACTATTTCCGCTACCCGTATCCAGGTTGCGACGCGTATTGCGTATCATTCGAGCGATAAGTTCCAAACTCTCTTTCTCGTTCAATTCTTTATCTTTCATAATTATACCATATGATTACTTCTTCATTCCCTTTCGGACATCCACCAACGGCACAACCACCGTCTCCGTATTTTCTTTTACCTCCCAATCGACAATGGCACAATACTCCATCGGTACTCCGTCCTCTCTGTCGAGCTGGTAATTACCGTTTTCATCGTGATAGACGTAAATCTTGCACTTGCCCGCAGGCACATCCTTCAGCTCCAGCACGACATCGCTCACAGCGGCATCCACCATATTATATTGCCCCTTGTCGGTAGCCGCCATCAGCTTCCCCTTGGCAGAAGGAACATTCGTCACTTTCAGCGTCAGAACACTCTGCGCCGACACACCCACTACAAACATACTAAAAAGAACGATTACCATACCTTTATAACCCATTGTTTTCATAATCACACTTCATTTTAAAGTTACACACATATTAATAAAAACACTTTTTAGGTTCGAACTCCAATGCAAATATAATTAGTTTATTTTATAAACCAAACTATTATATAAATTATTTTATTTATTTCTTTGCATCCTCCTTTACTGTAGGTTATTCCAATCATTCCCAAGCAGTAGTTCCGAAAACAGCAAAAAGTAATTCCTGCCTTACTAACTGTTAATCGTCCGATAACCGTTTTATTATCGTCCGACATATGTCTAATTATCGTCCGACAGTTGTTGGACGATAATTCAACAACTGTCGGACGATTAATAGTTAGCAACAGAAATACTAAGCGTTTGAAAAGAAAGGAAGAGAATCCTTGCAGAAAACCAATAGTCCCACACCTATCCACATATCCTATCTTTTGATAAACAGTCCGCCCCTTTTCAATCCCCCGAAACCAAGCTTTCATAGGCCATTTCGGTTATTTCGGCACTTCTACAACACATTTTCTCCGAAAAGTTTTTGTAATCTCCAAGTAAATCGTATTTTTGTGTACAATTTTGGTGTAGTGATGACAGACGAAGAAAAGAAGCTATTAAGTACCTTTGAAGCCAGACTGCGGCATTTAATCTATCTGCACGATGAATTAAAACGCGAAAATGCTGAGCTAAAGCAACTTCTTGAAGCCAAAGAGGAGGAATACGGGAAGGTACAAGCTGAATACCGGGAACTGGAACTTAACTACACGAACCTAAAAACAGCTACGACAATCAGCCTTAACGGCAGTGACGTGAAAGAGACGAAACTGCGATTGTCCAAATTAGTGCGTGAAGTCGATAAATGCATCGCTTTGTTGAATGAATAAAGAGAAGAGGATGTATGAACGATAAGATAAAGATAAACCTGCAGATGGCAGGAGCCTCCTACCCTCTCACAATCAACCGTGAGGACGAGGAAATGGTAAGAGAAGCCGCCAAGCAGGTAGATATCAGGCTCAATGCGTATCGGGAGCATTATCAGAATGTGTCTCTAGAGAGAATTATAGCCATGGTGGCCTATCAGTTCGCTTTAGAAAACCTTCAGTTGAAGGACCGTAATGATACTGAACCCTATACCGCTAAAATAAAGGAACTGACAGAGGTATTGGAGACTTATTTCAAGGAACAATAAGCTACAATCCCTCCGTCGGGTCGGTAAAAGAGAGAAATTCGCGCACTGTACAAAAGTTTGCCCTTCATCAAAGCAAGCTTTTATGCAGTGCTTTTTTATTTATACACTAAAAACAAATTAATAAAATGACAGTAGTTACAATAGTATTATCCATTGCCTGCTTCATTGTCGGAGGGTTTGCCTCGTACTTGTTCTTCAAGCACGGGCTGAAAAACAAATACGACGGTATCCTGAGAGATGCGGAAGCGGAAGCGGAAGTGATTAAGAAGAATAAGTTGCTGGAAGTAAAGGAAAAATTCCTGAACAAGAAGGCGGACTTGGAAAAAGAAGTGGCCCAACGTAACCAAAAGATACAGCAGGCAGAAAACAAGCTGAAACAACGTGAATTGGTACTGAACCAACGCCAGGAAGAAATCCAGCGCAAGAAGATGGAAGCAGAAGCCGTGAAAGAAAATCTGGAAGCCCAGCTGTCCATCGTAGACAAGAAGAAAGAAGAACTGGAGCACATGCAGCGCCAGGAAATAGAAAAACTGGAAGCTATCTCCGGACTTTCTGCCGAAGAAGCCAAAGAGCGCATGGTAGAATCCCTAAAGGAAGAAGCCAAAACGCAGGCCCAGTCCTACATTAACGACATCATGGACGACGCCAAACTGACAGCAAGCAAAGAGGCCAAGCGCATCGTGATACAGAGCATCCAGCGCGTGGCTACGGAAACAGCCATTGAAAACTCAGTAACCGTATTCCACATCGAATCAGATGAAATAAAGGGACGTATCATCGGTCGCGAAGGCCGCAACATCCGCGCCCTGGAAGCTGCCACCGGTGTGGAAATTGTGGTAGACGATACTCCGGAAGCTATCGTATTGTCAGCTTTCGACCCGGTTCGCCGTGAGATTGCACGTCTGGCATTGCACCAGTTGGTAACAGACGGACGTATCCACCCGGCACGTATCGAAGAGGTAGTTGCCAAAGTACGCAAGCAGGTAGAAGAGGAAATCATCGAAACCGGTAAACGCACTACTATCGACCTGGGCATCCACGGTCTGCATCCGGAACTTATCCGCATTATCGGTAAGATGAAATACCGTTCTTCATACGGCCAGAACCTTTTGCAGCATGCACGCGAGACAGCCAATCTTTGCGCTGTGATGGCATCAGAGCTGGGACTCAACCCGAAGAAAGCAAAACGTGCCGGACTGCTGCATGATATAGGTAAAGTACCCGATGAGGAACCGGAATTGCCGCATGCACTCTATGGTATGAAGCTGGCAGAAAAGTTCAAGGAAAAGCCGGACATCTGCAACGCCATCGGTGCCCACCACGACGAAGTGGAAATGACCAGCCTGCTGGCCCCCATCGTACAAGTATGCGATGCCATTTCAGGAGCACGCCCGGGAGCACGCCGCGAAATTGTAGAAGCATACATCAAGCGCCTGAACGACCTTGAGCAACTGGCCATGTCCTATCCGGGAGTGACAAAGACATATGCCATCCAGGCAGGCCGTGAGTTGCGTGTCATTGTCGGTGCAGACAAGATTGACGACAAACAGACGGAGAACCTTTCCGGTGAAATCGCCAAGAAGATTCAGGACGAAATGACTTATCCGGGTCAAGTGAAGATTACCGTTATCCGTGAGACACGTGCGGTGAGCTACGCAAAGTAACATCAGAAAAGAAAATAAATGCAGAAAAGGGTGAATTCGTATTCACCCTTTTCTTATTTTTGCACCACAACCATAACTTTACAAAATGAAAGATTATCAGTTTGAAGTTTGTGCCAACTCCGTAGAGAGTTGTATTGCCGCACAAGCCGGCGGAGCAGACCGGGTGGAACTATGCGCAGGCATCCCCGAGGGAGGGACAACCCCCTCATACGGCGATATCCTCATCGCACGGGAAGTATTGCAGCAGACCAAATTGCATATCATTGTCCGTCCCCGTGGAGGAGACTTCCTTTACTCCTCCACCGAACAGCGCATCATGCTGAAAGACATAGAGAATGCCCGCCGCCTAGGCGCTGACGGAGTCGTGTTCGGTTGCCTGACGGCAGAAGGAGATGTAGACATTCCATTGATGGAGCAGCTTATGAAAGCCTCACAAGGGATGTCCGTCACCTTCCACCGTGCTTTCGATGTATGCAGAAATCTACGAAAAGCGATAGAAGATATTATCGAATTAGGATGCAACCGCATCCTAACTTCCGGACAGCAACCTACAGCAGAGCGAGGCATTCCCCTTCTGAAAGAGCTCCAACAACAAGCATCAGACCGAATCATTCTATTGGCAGGCTGTGGGGTGAATGAAGCCAACATAGCCCACATTGCCCGAGAAACCGGCATCCGCGAATTTCATTTCTCCGCCAGGGAAAATATCGAGAGCTCCATGCTCTATCATAATTCCGCCGTCTCTATGGGAGGAACGGTACATATTGATGAATATACACATACCGTCACTACTGCGGAGCGGGTAAAGCGTACAATCGGAGCATTATTAAAAGCCTCTCCCCTAGCCCCTCCCCCGTAGGGAGGGGGACAGAGATAGTCCTACAAAATACAAACAAGAGCAACTTCAAAACTCCCCTCCCTACGGGGGAGGGGTCGGGGGAGAGACCTATAAAAAAAGGATGTACCTTTCGGTACATCCTTTTTTATATCATAGGATAAATATTATTTCTTCACCGGAGAAGAGTATCTTGCATTCAGACCATCCAGAATCTCACGGGTGATGTTATAGACACTGTCTGCATAGAGCAGGTTGTCAAAACCCGTATTGCTGATAATCATGCTGTAACCTTTTGTCTTATTGTACTCCTTCAGGAAAGCATTGATAGAATCACGCAGTTGCAGGCTGTTCTTTTCATTCTCACTCATCAGCTCAGACTGCAGCTTGTTGCTCAGGTTCTGCAAATCCTGCTCCAACTTTGCAATGCGGTTGTATTCCTGCTGCGCTCTCTCCTGAGAAAGATAAGCGTTGTTCTGATACTTTGTCTGGAATTCCTGCTTCTGCTTCTCCAGTTCGCTGGCTTTCTGGTTCAATGTCAGACGGACATTCTCGCCCTTCTTCACCATAGCCTCATTCAAGTCTATGCAATAGTTGTATTTTGCCAAAAGCGTATCTATTTCAACATAAGCAATTTTCATTTCCGATAATCCGCCGGCTTGTGCAGGAGCGCTTGTTGTCTGTTTATCAGTATTGCCGGCACATTGAGCAAATAAAACGATCAGTGCGAGAGCTGCCAGACCGTTCATGAGGTAGTTTAATCTCTTCATAATTGATAAATATTGTTTTTTAAAATTAGTTCATACTATCGTTTAAGGCTTTTTCCAATTCATCAATGGAAAAACGGGACTTGCGTTGCGCTTCCCTATCCTGCGACTGCACGCAACCGATACCTCTATCGCGCATTGCCTTATTGCCACTGACATGCCCGTTAGGGAATCTCCCGCCTTTCACAAAAAAGACCTTCACACCCAATAAAACAATGCAAATAGCAACTATTAACAGAGTTATCAATATTGTATCAAGCATTTCCATTAATTTTGTTACATGAAAATAGTGTTTTTACTATTTTTGTGGGTGCAAATATAGGGCTTTGGTTGGACTAACTCGCCTTTTTTACTCTAAAAAAAGAGAAAGGGGAATAAAATAGTCAATCAATTTAACCATATTTAGCAATAAGTGGTTAATTTAATGGAGAATTGATATTTGACAATTGATAATGAAGGCTGCATAAACACATGTAAGGCAGCCGCTAATTCAGATAATTATGGAAAAAAAAGACTTGAAACCGGCTGGTGTATTTCACTATTTTGAGGAAATCTGCCAAGTGCCGCGCCCTTCGAAGAAGGAAGAGAAAATCATTGCTTACTTAAAAGCATTCGGAGAAAAACATAAGTTGGAAACGAAGGTGGACGAAGCCGGAAACGTTCTGATAAAGAAACCCGCTACTCCGGGTATGGAAAACCGCAAGACTGTCGTACTTCAATCGCACATCGACATGGTATGTGAAAAGAACAACGACGTGAAGCACGACTTCCTGACCGACCCTATCGAAACCGAAATTGACGGTGAATGGCTGAAAGCCAAAGGTACAACCTTGGGAGCCGACAACGGCATCGGTGTAGCCACCGAACTGGCTATCCTTGCCGACGACAGCATCGAGCACGGTCCTATCGAATGCCTCTTCACCGTGGACGAGGAGACCGGACTGACCGGTGCCTTCGCCCTGAAAGAAGGCTTCATGAACGGAGACATTCTGCTGAACCTCGATTCCGAGGATGAAGGCGAGCTCTTCATCGGCTGTGCAGGAGGTATAGATTCCGTTGCCGAATTCACTTACCGGGAAGTGGACGTACCGGCAGGATATTTCTGCTGCAAAGTGCAGGTAAAGGGGCTGAAAGGCGGACACTCCGGCGGCGACATACACCTGGGGCGCGGCAATGCCAACAAGCTGCTGAACCGCTTCCTGAGCCAGGCATCCCAGAAGTACGACATGTACCTTTGCGAAATAGACGGTGGTAACCTGCGCAACGCCATTGCCCGCGAAGCACACGCGGTAATTGCCATACCCGATGCCGACAAGCATGCTCTGCGCACAGACTTGAATGTCTTTGCCGCCGAAGTGGAGGCAGAATATGCCGTCGTTGACCCGGACCTCCAATTCGTGCTCGAATCGGAAGCAGCCCGTCCCAAAGCCATTGACAAAGATACCGCCAAGCGATTGTTGCAAACCATCTATGCCGCACCTCACGGTGTGTATGCCATGAGCCAAGACATTCCGGGACTGGTGGAAACCTCCACCAATCTGGCCTCCGTAAAGATGAAATCCGGCCATATCATCCGTATCGAGACCAGCCAGCGCAGCTCTACCGCCTCCTCCAAACAAGACATTGCCAATATGGTGCGTACTGTATTCGAAATGGGTGGAGCAGCCGTATCTTTCGGCGACGGATATCCGGGCTGGAAGCCCAACCCGCATTCAGAAATCCTGGAAGTGGCTGTTGAGTCCTACAAACGTTTGTTCGGTGTAGATGCCAAGGTAAAAGCTATCCATGCAGGTTTGGAATGCGGACTGTTCCTTGACAAATACCCGGCACTGGACATGATTTCCTTCGGACCTACCCTGCAGGGTGTGCACTCTCCCGACGAACGGATGCTGATTCCTACTGTACAGAAGTTCTGGGACCATCTGCTGGATATACTGAAGCACATACCAGCGAAATAGATATCCTTCGTTTCCCTAAAAGGGGAACGGAAATAGTTTGTATGAACGTTATCCATAAGATAGGAGTTATACTCTTCCTTCTCTGCCCGTACATCAGTCTGTACGGGCAAGAAGGAAAAGATACCCTCACGTTTCGGATAGTAAGCTACAATGTAGAAAACCTATTCGACTTCCGACATGACACACTAAAGAATGACTACGAGTTCCTGCCGGATGCCACCCGGCATTGGAATTACTCTAAATACAGAAAGAAACTGGATAATATAGCCCGCGTCATCATCGCCACCGGAGGATGGACGCCGCCTGCCCTTGTTGCCTTGTGTGAGGTGGAGAATGACAGTGTGATGCGCGACCTTACCCGCTACTCTGCCTTGCGCGAAGCAGACTACCGGTATGTGATGACACAATCTCCCGACGAACGCGGCATCGACGTAGCGCTGTTGTATCAACGTAATCTTTTCAAACTGCTTTCCTATCAGAGCTTCCCCGTAGAAAAGCCCCGGAAGAATAGCCGTCCCACACGGGACATTCTTCACGTCAGCGGATTGTTGCTGAACCGGGATACGCTTGATGTACTGGTAGCTCACTTCCCATCCCGTTCGGGAGGGGCAAGAGAGTCTGAACCTTACCGGCTACTGGCTGCCCGAAAGGTGAAGCATGCCATAGACAGCCTATACACGATACGCCGACATCCGCAAATTGTCCTTTTAGGGGATTTCAACGATTATCCGGAGAATAAATCGATAAAGGAGGTGTTGGAGGCAGCAGCACCGTCAACATTGCAAGACTCTCTACGTCCACAAAAACTTTACCATCTACTGGCAGGAAAAGCCAAAACACGCAAGCACTTCGGCAGCTACAAGTATCAAGGAGAATGGGGACTACTGGACCACATCATCGTATCGGGTACGTTGCTGCAAGAACACGCACCGCTATATACAGAGGAAGCGAAGGCAGACGTATTCTGCCTGCCCTTCCTACTGACAAGAGACAAGAAATACGGAGGGCAGCAACCCTTCCGCACCTACTACGGGATGAAGTATCAAGGAGGATACAGCGACCACTTGCCTGTATATGCGGAGTTCCGGTTGATATATTAGTCGGAATACTGATACAGTTTCAAGTCAAACTTCTGTACCATCACCAGCAAGTGGTCGAAGATGTCGGACTGAATGCGCTCGTACTCTTTCCATACCTTGTTGCGAGAGAAGAAATATACCTGGATGGGTACCCCATACGTCGTGGGTTCCTTCTGGCTGATAATCAAGTCCATCTCCTGGTTCACCACCGGCAGGCTGCACAAATAGCGTTCGATGTAGATACGGTAGAGCTGCGCATTGGTTGGCACCTCTTCTTCTGCTGGCTGATAGTCGGCCATCAAGGGGACTTCCTTGCGGATATTATCCAGCATTTCCGGAGTGCAGAACTTCAGGGTAGTCATATCCAGAAAGATATTCTTGTTTACCCGTCGCCCGCCACTTTCCTGCATGCCGCGCCAGTTCTGAAAAGAGTTGTTCACCAGGGTATACGGTGGTACGGTCGAGATGGTTTCGTCCCAGTTGCGTATCTTGACCGTGTTCAGCGTAATCTCCTCTACAACTCCATTGGCAACGCCACCCGGCAGCGCTATCCAGTCCCCTATCCGCAACATGTCGTTGGCAGAGAGCTGCACGCCGGCCACAAACCCCAGAATGCTGTCCTTAAATACCAGCATCAGTACAGCTGCAGATGCGCCCAGACCGGCAAACAAGGTCATAGGGGACTTGCCTATCAACACTGAAACCACTATGATACCTCCGATAAAAAACAGCAGCACTTGCAATACCTGCACGAAGCCTTTCAGCGGACGGTTCTTCTGCTTGTCCTTCATGTTATAAACATCGAGCAGTACCAGCAACAAGCCGTTAATAGTAAGCAGCACCGCCACAATGATATAGACAGCACACACCTTTTGTGAGAACTCAAGCATCTCCTTTCCACGCACAAAGGCCATGGGCAGCAGGTAGTAGATGAGGATTCCCGGCAGAATATGTATCAAATGGTGTATCACCCTGCGTTTCATCAGCAACGTATTCCACTGATGGGGAGAGCGTCGGGTATAATGCTTCATACCGCCAACGAAGATTGCCTGGCACAAATAGTCCAGCCCTATCGAAAGCCCCACCATCAGCAGTGCAATAATCGTCTCGTCAAACATATCGGCAAACTTCGGGTCTATCCCCCAACCTATCAAGATTTTATTCATCCATCCTCCTAAACTCATCATAAGCTCTCTTTTTTTTGAAATATCTTGTTTGTATAACAATCCAAAGATAAAGATGTTTTCAGAGAACGGCAAGCATATACCCTTTTTTCATCAACGACTCAATCCTCACGCTCGGGTCGTTTTTTAGCGACCGCCGCAGATAGGACATCTGTACATTCAAGGCAAGGGAGTTGGCATACGAGGCAGTGCCCCACACAGCATCCAGCAACGTATCGCGACTGACAGTCTTATTCACATTCAGCGCAAGCAAGCGAAGGATATCGGCTTGACGGGAAGTAATCAGCACCTTACTATTTCCCGTACGAATCTCGTTCGTACTGTAATTGAATACGGAATGGCCGAAAGCATACATCTCATCCTCTGCCACGCCGGACAACTGCGAAGTGAAACGCTCGCGGATACGCGCCGTAAGCTCTTCCGGATAGAAAGGTTTGGCAAGATAATCGTTCGCCTTCAGTTGGAATCCTTGCAGGCGGTCAGCCTTGTCGCTGCGGTCGGAAAGAAAAAAGATGAGGACATGCTTGTCCGCCTCCCGGATTCGTTTTGCCACTTCAAAGCCATTGAGCCCGGGCATATTGATGTCAAGCAAGACAAGGTCCGGTTTGACAAGAGGAAACTGGTCGAGGGCGATAAGACCATTTCCGGCATAGGTCACTTCATAACCCTCTTTCTCCAGGAAGCGTTTCAGAAGCATGGAATACTTCAGGTCATCGTCAGCAAAAAGAATTTTCAGTGGTTTCATGAGTTGCTATTTATATTCTCGATATCCATCTGTGCAGATTATTGTGGAATGGTTATTTCCACCGTCGTCCCCCTCCCAATCTGACTGGTCAGAAAGACGGTTCCCCTATGAGCCTCAACCAACAACTTGACATAACTCAACCCCAAACCGATGCCCGGCAAGGAACGGTCAGGCAAGTTGCTGCTACGGTAAAACTTATCGAATACCCGTCCCTGCTCGGAAACAGGGATACCAATGCCGTCATCGGAAACTTTCAATGTGAGCTCGTGGCCATGCAGGCGGCATTCTACCCGGATACTGACGGAGCTTCCCGAATATTTCACGGCATTTTCCATCAGATTACTGATGATATTTGCCATGTGCACGGGGTCGGCCGTAACCAGCAGGTTGTCCGTGAAATGTGTCTCGAAAGATACTTGTTTTCCTCCAGGAGCATGCTGCAGGCGTATCAACTTCTCCACAACCGGTTTCAAATCGAAAGTACTGAGGGAAAGTTGTGTCTGCTCATCGTCAGCACGGGTCATGTCGCGCAGCTTCCGGAGGTAGGCGGAAAGGTTGTCCAGCTCGGAAACGGAATCACGCACCACTTCATCCATGGCCTGCTCGTCGGTACGCATTGTTTTGTCATTGAGAAAAGAGACGCACATCTTCAAGGCCTGCACGGGACGTTTCAACTCGTGTATCATGGTGTTGACAAAGCTTTTCCGCAACTCGTCCACACGGTGCTGCTTCAAAATGGTCTTTATCTGGAACAGCAGACAGACAGACAGCAGAAGAATCAATACCAAGCTGCCCAGAAGTTGCCAGCCCATACGGAGCAAAAGAGTATGCGGCATCACCTGCACATCCACTTGTACCAACTCCCGCTTCAGCGGATTGTAAGGATAAACCAGACGGATGACCGGATGCAAATCACTCCCCAGCCGTTCTACGGTTTCCACCCATTGATAGAGGCTGTCGCGCGGCGTGACTAGTCCGGTAGTGAAAGACATGCCGTCCAGTTTAGTCGCCAGCACCGAATCGAAGCGCTGCAACGTAAAAGGGACATCTATCTGCAACTGATAAGCAACTATCGCCTCGCTGAAGCTCATGTTGAAAAGCAGCTTGTCTTCGCCATGTATCACAATCTTGTCCTTATAGACAATACTATCCTTCATTGCCGTGGATAGAACGGATTTATCTGCCATGGCCCCCACCACAAACGTACGCGTATAGCGCTCTTTGAGCTTGTTGGTCAATGAATCCCTATCCGTATGCATGTCCACATTGGTGTTGAAAAAGGATATATTAGGCTTGTTGAACACTTTCTTCGGCTGTTCACGCCGGATAGAGTCGTTCACTGCCACGGCATCCATGACAAGGCGGTGTATCTCTTCTTCATATTCCTCATTCTTATACTGATACTGGTTCCACAACCAATATCCCTGCCCTGCTACAAGTAGCAGCATGGATATCAGTGACAATGCCCATACTATTCTGATTCGTTTTTCCATCTCAGAGTCTGTTCTTCTTTTATACTATACAAAGGTAAGGGTTTCCTCCAATCAGAGGTACGCGCGAGGCGGCTATTCTCATTTGAGTAACATTTCAGTAATAACTTTCTCACTCCGGAAAGACAAATTCCGCATAGATTTGCGACGACAGGACACATGACACGTCCTCGAAACAGTAATTCCTAACAACGAAAAAGTATGAAAAAGCAGATTCTACTCACCGCCATGCTGTTGATAACCACCACAACCGCCTGCGCACAGTTTAACATCAAAATCGGCTCCGGCAAGACGTTCAGAAAAGATACCATAGACCAGACTGTACTCATGGTGCAGTATGAAGTGGACGGCTGTACGGACACACTGTCGGAAGAGCGTTTCCAGGAAACCATGATGTTGGAAATCGGCAAGAAATGCTCCAAGTTCTACAGTTACACAAAGTATGTGGGCGACTCGGTATTTGCTGCCGACATTGCCAATAACGCCTCGCAAGAAACGATGATTGAACACGCCAAACAGTTCGGAAAAAGCAAGCTGAACGAACAGACCTACAAGAGATACCCCGTAGGCAAAGTGACCACACTGGATGAAATTGCCGGAGACATCAACAGACTCCGGTGCGAGGAACCGGAAGAGTGCCCACAGTGGACGCTGCAGACAGACACGGCAACCATCCTCTCGTATCTCTGCCAAAAAGCAGAATGCGTGTTTAAGGGACGCAGATGGATTGTCTGGTACAGTCCGGAGATTTCCTCCAGCGAAGGGCCGTGGAAGCTGTTCGGACTGCCCGGACTGATACTGAAAGCAGAAGACAACAGGGGGCATTATCTCTTTACCTGCACCGGTATGGAGCAATGCCATTCCTACCGACCTATCCTCTTCAACGGAAAAGATTATGAACCCGTAAACCGCAAGGCGTACAACAAAATCCACGAAAGATACTATGCCGACCCGGTAGGATTCATTATGGGCAACACGCCTAACGTACGTATCACCATACGCGACAACCAGGGCAATGAAGCCAGGAAGCCGAAGAATATAGCCCACAATCCGCTGGAACTTGACTGATTCATCCCATCGAACTCCAATGGATATACACTTCAAGAAACTCTTGCTGCCAATCCTTGCCTTGTTTGCAATGACAGCGCATGCACAGTCTCTCAGTGGCTTGGTAACGGACGAAGAAACCGGACAACCGCTGGAAGCCGTAATGATTAGTGTGCTGCGAAACGGCACCATGATAGATTACGCCCTGACCGATGCCCGGGGGAGATATTCCCTGCCATGGAAATACAACGGCAACCTGCAAGTCAGCGTATCACTGCTGGGCTATAGACGGGAAATACGCAACATATCGGCAGCAGGAACACTCCATATTCGTCTGCATCCCGAAGCCATTGCACTAAAAGAAGTCCAAATACGTCCCGGCCGCATTCATGGCAGGAAAGATACCGTAAGGTATAATCTGGCAGAGTTTGCCTCTTCCAAGGACGTACACATCAAGGATGTTCTGAAAAAGCTCCCCGGTGTGGATATTGACGACAACGGGCAGGTGAAATATAAAGGTAAAGCCATCGACCACTATTTTGTGGAGGGTATGGACGTGACGGGTGGACGCTACAGCCAAATCAACAACAACCTCAGTGCCAAAGCCGTAAAATCGGCAGAAATTATGGAGAACTACCAATCGGTCAAGGCATTGAAAGGAAAACTCAGTTCGGATGAAATAGCCCTGAACCTGAAACTCGACCCACAGGCACGCGACCAATGGATTGTCAACGGTACCCTGGGTGCAGGCTGGAGCGATGGAACACAAGAAACGACCGGAACGGCACAAACGAAGAGGGACAAAGGAACGCTTCTTTGGGAAAACGCCGCCAATGCCCTCCAACTGGGTAAAGGCAAGCAAAGCATCTACGGCTACAAGAGCAACAACAACGGTACCGACCTTAGCCGTGAGCAACATATACTGACAAACAACACATCCCAACAGATTCCCCTGCACGGTTTTCTGGTACAACCGGGCATCAGCGCTCCCCTCGACAAGCAACGGCTGCTCTTCAACGAAACCCATACACTGAACGCCAACCGCATGTATAAATGGAACGACGAACGTTCCCTGCGCCTGCAAGCCGGATATACCCATAACCGGATTACCCAGCAACGGGGCAACTCGCAAGTCTACTACCAGCCCGATGACACCATACGCATGGATGAAGCCTACCACTACTGCCTGCAGAACGATGCCGCCCATATGGAAATGCACTATGAGGATAACAAGACCATCCACTATCTGTCGAACCGCTTCCTGGCAGAAAGTGAAACGAACCGCGGCACCTCCCACGAGTTGCAGCAAACGATGCGCACCTCCCAGTTTACGGCAAAGAATTTCTTCAGCCTTATCCGCAATGGAGAGAAAAGCACATGGAAGTTCAATTCTGCCACACAGTATGCCTATCTACCCTCCTCCTTGTCACTACACGACGGGAAAGACAAATTCATCCAGCACAGCCTTTACAACGACAATAAGGCCAGCCACCTAAGAAAACACAACGGTTTCACCCGGCAATACACCGCCGGTATAAAGGGCGAATGGGCATCGGTAAAGTACCATTCCACCCGAATGGAAACATTTGGCGCATCCAGTTTTTCTCCCTACCTCTCCTCCTACTTCCAATTGGAGCAAGGCAAGTGGCAGGGAAGTCTGTCACTCCCTCTCAGCTATAAGCGCTACTTCTCGCAACAGCGTTCTTTTCTCTTTTTCAATCCGTCACTCTATCTGCGCTATCAGCCGGACTACCATTGGAAAATTTCCCTCTACGGCAGTTTACACCGCTCAGCAGGAGATGTCACAGACCTCTGCCCTTTTACCTATCGGACAGACTACCGTACCTGGAAAAACACTGACGGCCTCTTCCCCGTCAGTATACGCCAACAATACAACCTTTATGGAGAATACAAGAATACCGTGCAGGAATTTTTCGCCACCGCCACTTTGTCCTACCGGCATGTACACTACAACACCTTGAATGAACAGAGTATCTCTGAAAACCGCATTGTCCACACCCTTCGCCTACATTCCAACAGTACACAAAGTTGGTTCCTGCTCAGCACTCTCTCCAAGGGATTTTTCGACTGGAATCTGAAAACCTCACTTGACTTACAACTGAGCCGCAATACCGGCTGGCAGTTGACACAGGTTTCAGATACAGACGCCCTCACTCCACAAACGGAAACAGCCGGAAACGGCCCGCCTCAAAAATACCGTTATGACTATCTTAAGATGGAACCCAAACTGATATGGTCGCCCGCCGAAGCTTTCGAAGCCGAATATCATGCCACAATCAGCTATGGCGGCAGTAAAATAGGGAACGACGCGCACCTTGCTCCTCTACTGGACTTCGTACAGCGTATGCACCTCACATTCAGCATCGGGCACGTCGACCTCTGCCTTTCCGGAGAACATTACCGGAACGATTTAAACAGCGATACGCATCTCAACACACTGTTTGTAGACGCATCACTCATTTATAAGACAAGGAAATGGAGAGTGGAAGCCAGCCTCAGCAATCTGTTCAACAAGAAAGAGTATGCCTATACTACCTACTCGGCCACACAAAGCTATACTTCACGGTTGAATATCCGTCCACGGGAGGTTATGGTGACTGCTGGTTATCAGTTCTAAAGACTGTCATCTACAACAATATCCGTATTCCGGCATAAACCAGCATCCCCGCTATCGTCAGCAACCCTACCCATATAGGAGCATAGACATGAGTGACATGCTCGACACGCTTATATCCGCTAACCTTCACAAACAAGCGGTAAATCAGCCAGGCACCAATCAGCCCCACAATAGTCCCTGCCAACAAATCACCCGGATAATGCACACCGAGATATACGCGCGAATAGCACGTCAGCAACGCCCAGGCCATAATGAAAAGAGTAAGCCACCGCTTGCGGAATAGAAAGAACAGGAAAAACGCCAATCCGAAGGTATTGGCGGCATGACACGAAGGAAAACCATAACGCCCTCCACGATGATTGTTGACGATATGCACCATCTCCGAAATGGGATTATTCAGATTAGAAGGACGCATACGCTCCACATAGGGACGTATCCAAGTGGCACATGCCTGGTCGGCAAAAGTAATGGTGAGCGCAAGGCCTATCATGCAAAACAGTGTGACCTTCCAATGAAAATTGCGCAACATCACATACCAGATGGCAGCATACATGGGAATCCAAACCCACTTACCGCTATAAGCGCTCATAAAATAATCGAAATACATGTTGTGCATCCGATTGATGGAAAAAAATATGTTTGTGTCTACATCTATTGCCCCTTGCAAGGCGTCCATAAGTGCTGTCATACGTTATCTTTTGGCTATATCATCATATAATTTTTGCAAATAGGCTTTGCCCAACGGCAGGTTCTTCCCTTTTGCTGTGCCCTCATCCACTACCACAGTACCCGCCTGGCAATTGAATATCACTTGATTGTCCGCTGTCACCATACCGAAAGCATCGGGTACGGTAAAGAACGCGAAATGAGGGGAAGCGGGATTAAGCATATCTTTACTGAAAACAAACTCATCATGGGGCAGCGCCAATTGAGCCAGCAACGTGGCTGCAATATCATGTTGCGAGCCATAGACGTCAATGCGCCTCGGCTCTCGGACAGCACCGCCCACCATCAACAGAGGTATCCGGTAGCGTTCTACCGACAAATTGTCGATATGTTCGGGATAAGCTCCCAAGTGGTCTGGAACAAACACAATCACCGTATTCTTCCACTGGGGAAGCTCACGGAACTGTCTTACAAAATCGCCTGCACAACTATCCGTATAGGCAAAGGCGTTCAGCCGGTCATTCTCCAGACGACGGAAAGGTACTTCAAAAGGCTCGTGGCTGCTGGAGGTCTGCAAGACACGGAAATGAGGAGTTTTCTCTTCGGCAGTTCCTTCGGCAGCTTCGGCTTTCAAGTCTTCCAGCAGACGGTTGAATACGAGATGGTCGTGCGCCCCCCACTTACTTAAACGTTCCGTTACGGGAAAATCCTGGTCGGAAACAATGTCTTCAAAGCCTGATGACATCAGGTAGGAACGCATATTGGTAAAGTCGGCATCACCGCCATAATAATACTTGGTACCATAACCCGCCTTCCGCAAGCTGCCTGCAATGGCAGGAATGGACTGCGTTTTACGGGGATACTTCATAATACTAGTAGTGGGCTGGGCAGGATAGCCACTCAAGATAGCCACCAGCCCACGGTCCGTACGGAAACTGTTGGCGTAGAAGTTCGTAAAGAGCACCCCTTCCTTACTCAAGCTATCCAGATGGACGGCAATATTCGGCTCACCTCCCAAAGCTGTCATCAACCTGGAGGAAAAACTCTCAAGAATCACAAAGAGTACATCGGGACGCTGAGTATTGAATAAAGTATGCAGTGAATCGGCAGGTTGCAGCACAGAATCTGTCTCTTCCGTTTGACCACCGGCACCTGCGGGTTCAAGCATGTCTTTAAAAAGCCGGTCGGCCTCCGCAGCTTCCATAAAACGGTACTGCTTGCTGAAGTCCTTCTGCTTGGCAAGAGATTCCATCAGACTGAATGCAGGGTTGATAGCTGCATGGTTCAGACGCTGCTCGGCACTGAAATAGACTTTCCCCACATTCATGGTAGATACTGTAAAGCCTCCACGGATAGGAATAAACAGTAACCCCGTCATCAGCAACAATATACCTGACACCTTCAGGCGACGATAAGGCAGTTTCATCCGCAGCAACAGCTTCTTCTGCAGCAAGATGCCGTAGAAAACAGCATACAGCACGACAGCATAAACAGCCATTGCCACAATTCCCCCCAGCACCATCCAAATGCTGACACTGGCCACTGCGTCTTTAGGGGAGGAAAAGAAATAGAATAACGGAGTAGCATCCAAACGGAACCCCCAATACTCGTATAATCCTAAATCGACAGTAAAAATTATGGAGATAAGTACTGAAATGAAGAGGAAATAGCCGCACCAGATGCGATGAAGGGATTTAGAAAGTGTCCATACAGAGGTTATGAAAAGAAAACCGGGAATAGCTGTCAGATAACCAGCCAGAGATAGGTCTAAAGGTAACCCATGCCAAATGACACTGAACCAGTCCGCACACGAGGCATCCGGATACAGCGATTTGTAAAACAGCATAAATAGTGGTTTCTGCAACACAAAAATGCAGACAAACAAGCAGTATGTCTTAATAAATCCTATGAGCCTATCTTTCATCGGTGCCTTATTGTATATCTAAATATAAGGTGCAAAAATAAATCTTTTTATTCTATTTCTCACCAATATTAGTCAATAATTACATTGAAAGATAGGCTTATAGGATATTTTAAGTTTATCCGTTCACGCGTTTGTAATCTTCAAGGAACTTCTTCAGACCGGAATCGGTCAGCGGATGATTAAGTAAACCCTTAATGGCCGAAAGCGGACAAGTAGCCACATCAGCACCCACCTCTATACACTGCATGATATGTGCCGTATGACGGATAGAGGCGGCAAGTACCTGGGTGGTATATCCATAATAACGGTACATCTCTACAATCTTCGCAACCAATGCAATGCCATCCTCACAGATGTCATCGAGACGCCCCACAAACGGAGAAACATACGTTGCACCTGCCTTGGCTGCAAGCAATGCCTGACCGACAGAAAATACCAGAGTACAATTTGTACGGATACCTTTGCCCGAGAAGTATTTAACGGCCTTGATACCTTCTGCAATGCAAGGCACCTTCACTACGATATGCGGATTCAAGGCTGCCAATTCTTCACCCTCTTTAATCATGCCTTCATAGTCGGTAGCTATCACCTCGGCACTCACATCGCCTTGCACAATATTACAGATGTCCACATAGTGCTTACGCTGGTTCTCCACTCCTTTGATACCTTCTTTTGCCATAAGCGAAGGATTAGTGGTAACTCCGTCGAGTACGCCCAAGTCATAGGCCTCCCGAATCTGTTCTAAATTTGCCGTATCAATAAAAAACTTCATGATATAAATGTTTAGATGGTTGATATTACAAATATAACGATTTACACCATAAATGGTTCCTGCTAGTCCTTTATTATCTTTGCTTGACTAATTATTATCTGGTCAGCGGTTTCGCTTCAAGAATAAACGGTTAGTAATTGTTTGCGGCAATTCATTCTCATAGTGGGTTACCATAATCATCGTTTTATCCCGACGATGGCAGAATGCCTCTATAATCTTCTTGACCCGACGGCGGTTGTATGTATCGAGTCCATGAAGCGGTTCATCCAATATCAGCAGTTCCGGGTCCTTGACAAAAGCACGTGCCAATAATGCCAGACGCTGTTCCCCGCTGGAGAGTTGCAGAAAAGGACTGTCTTTCAAGGCGGCAATACCGAAAATCTCCATCCACCACTCACATACCGACATCTGTTCGGCATGAGGACGTTTATACAATCCGATGCTGTCGTGCAGACCGGAAGCGACAATCTCTATGGCAGGCAGATTCTTCAGATAAGCACGATGCATTTCCGGACTGACATAACCGATGTGTTTCTTGATTTCCCAAATACTCTCCCCCGTTCCGCGCTTCCGTCCGAAAAGACTGATATCGCAGGCGTATGACTGCGGATTATCCGCACAAACCAAACTAAGCAAGGTAGACTTGCCGGCACCGTTCTCGCCACTCAGCGCCCACTTCTCACCACGCATCACTGTCCAATCCAGCTCCTTCAGAATGGTACGGTCATCGTAACGGATGCTAACCCCGTTCAATTTCACCACTTCGTCCGAAGTGAAATTCGCATGTTCGTAGGGCAAATCGAGAATACACCGCTGCAATTCCTCCAACGCTCCGGCCTCTTCCTGAATACGCATCTGATTGCCCGCACAGAATGCCTGCACATACTCCTCACGTTCCATCTTTTCGCCCACCTTCATGTCCTCTACCGGCACAACATGTGTAATAAATGAAGGTATGTCATCCAACATGGAAAGCACAAGGACAATCTGCAACTCGCCCAGCCGGGTAAGCCGCTCCAGCAAATTAAAAAGCAGTTCACGGGTAGGCGCATCCAGCCCTATGAAAGGATTGTCCATGATAAGAATTCGGGGAACAGTCAGTAAAGCTTTAGTCAACTGAAACCTGCGCAGCTCCCCACTGCTGAGAAGAATGATTTTCTTGTCAAGCATCGGCTCTATGCTGAAAAGTTCAAATAGCTGCCGCCTCAAGACATCGTCTTTTACCTCTCCCAGCACTTCGCGTACTAGCGGAGCATCCTCCTGGTCGTGGGCATTCCAACGCTGTTGATAGTAATAATTGGCATCGGCAGAACCGTAAGTATCACGGAAAGCAATGTATTTGATATTGTCATAGGCAGTTTTCGTGAGGGAGGGAGAGAAATCATAGGTAAGCTCACCATCACGCAAAGGATACTTTTCCGTCAGCATATCCACCAGGAGGCTCTTTCCGGCTCCGTTCGGTCCTACAATGGCAATGTGTTCTCCTGCCAGGAAATCAAGGGTGACAGGCTCTGTCAAACGAACAAGCGGGTTGCGTACTACGCCCCCCGCTATGTGTATTGTATGTTGTTGCATCATCCAATCATCATTTATACATAATCAGTGCCGATTGGGCCGGAACAACAACTTCGGGGCCGTACAGTGTGCCCAAACCTTGTTCATTGATAAAGCCATCCTTGCAGACCACTGTATATTTACCTTCGGGTACGGTAAGTTTGGCAGGCTCCTTACGGGCATTCAAGACTAGTATAATATCTCCCCATGCATCACCGTTGGCATTTTCTTTCAGACGGTAAACCACCACATTGCTGCCGTCAACCGGTAGAAATTCCAAATGCTTACGCACCAAATCCGCATCACCCATACGGAAAGCCGGATGCTTCTTACGAAGCTGTATCAACCCTTTATAATAAGCAAATACATCTGCATGCTCCGCCTTTCGTCTCCAATCAATCGCATTGATGGAATCGGGACTCTCAAAACTATTGTGTACTCCCTTCTTGTCACGCATCACTTCCTCACCGGCATAAATAAACGGTACACCTTGGGAAGTGAATACGGCTGTTTGCGCCAGTTTGTCAAGCTTTGCCAATTCTACGGGAGTAATACCCGGGATACTTGCTTTCAGCCTATCCACCAAGCACATATCATCATGGCAGGAAACATAGCTGATCATCTGTGTAGGTTGTTCCGCCCACGGAGCCTTACTATAATTCACAGAGTCATTATTTACTTGCGGATGCCTGATGGCTCCTACAATACCAAACTTTATGCTCTCCTCTCCTCCCGGCAATCCAGCAAGGAAAGCACCTTGATGATTGTCATTAAACGGACCGCGTAAAGCATCACGCATTTCGTCAGAGAAAGCAGCAACACCCGGCATCTTATAAGTATTGGCTTTCATTGCCAGAGAATCTTCCGCCATCTGTGGAGCCGATGCCGCCCATCCTTCACCATATATAAATATAGTCGGATCTACAGACGTTGCCGCCTTACGGATTTCGTTCATTGTCTCGATGTCATGAATACCCATCAGGTCAAAACGGAATCCGTCAATGTGATATTCATTAATCCAATGTAATACAGACTCTATCATGTATTTACGCATCATCGGACGGTTGCTGGCAGTTTCATTGCCACAAGCCGAACCGTCTGCATACGTTCCGTCTGGTCGCTGACGGTAAAAGTATCCCGGCACTGTACGTTCAAAATTACTGTCGGATGTATTGAAAGTATGGTTATACACCACATCCAGAACAACACGGATACCTGCTTTGTGCAAAGCCTGCACCATCTGCTTGAATTCCCGGATACGAACATCCGGTTTGTAGGGGTCGGTAGAATAAGAGCCATCAGGCACATTGTAATTCTGCGGATCATATCCCCAATTATACTTGTTCTCGTCCAGCTTTGTCTCATCAACGGAGGCATAGTCATAAGACGGAAGGAGATGTACATGTGTCACCCCCAATTCTTTCAGATGGTCAATGCCGGTTGCCAGCTTGTCGGGACTTACCGTTCCTTGTTCTGTCAGTGCCAGGAACTTTCCTTTATGCTCAATGCCCGACGACGGTTCGATGGACATATCACGATGGTGCATTTCATAAAGAATCACATCGGCAGGAGAGGCCAATGCCGGACGTTTATCATCTGCCCATCCTTCGGGGTCCGTGGATTTCATGTCGATGATGGCGGCACGTTTTCCATTCACCCCTACAGCTTTGGCATTGATACCCGGAGTATCCCCCAGCCACTTATCATTGATTTTCACATTGAATGTGTAGAATTTACCCATCAAGTCCTTTTCAACTTTAGTTTTCCAAGTTCCTTCTTCAGAGGGTTCCATTGAAATAGTTTCATAGGCATGCCCTCCATCTCCTGCTTCGAACAACATCAGGCGAACTTCATCTGCCGTAGGTGCCCACAATGTGAATTGCGTGGCAGCAGGTGTATATTCCATCTCTGTCAGACTACCCGAACGGACAGGGTAAAGTTCGTACGAAGCATACTCCGTCTTCGCGGGAGTGCAGCTTACAATCGTCGTTGCAGCCACTCCAATGATAGCAAGTTCATTCAATTTCATGATATTATTTTTAGATTCTACATTTCAATTCTTATCACTTCTTCACCTTATCCGGATTTTTGGCAATAAAGTCTTTCCAGCCATGATAGCCTTTCTCCACCGTGGGACGCCCCATCTGCAGAAAGTGACAATAGGCAGCAGCAAGCCCGTCCGTTGCATCCATAAAAGTAGGCATATCCTCTTTAGGAAAATGCAGCATACGCTGCAACATGTCCGCCACCTGTTCCTTGGATGCTTGTCCGTTTCCGGTGATAGCCATCTTTATTTTTAAAGGAGCATATTCCGTAATGGGAATATCCCTGCTCAAAGCAGCTGCCATTGCTACGCCTTGCGCACGCCCCAACTTCAACATGGACTGTACATTCTTTCCGAAGAAAGGGGCCTCAATAGCGAGCTCGTCAGGCAAATAACTCTCTATGATACTCAGTACCCGTTCATGAATATGGCGTAACTTCAGATAGTGGTCTCCAAATTTGCGGAGGTCGATAATTCCCATGGCTATCATTTCCGGCTTGACACCTGCCACACGCAATACTCCATACCCCATAATGGTGGTACCAGGGTCTATACCCAATATTATTTTCTCTTTGACCGGTTGTATCACACTATTACCTCCATCAATGTAGGAAAGCCAATCACTTTATCTTTAAAGATATTCAGTAATTCCTCGTTCAGTTTCACTCCTTGCTCTTGATGCCAACGATGCAGTTTGGCAGAGTTTTCCACCTCAAACTGAACAGAATAGCAGATGCTTCCTTCTTCAATATGACTCAAGATACGGGCTATACGTGGAGCATACAATGTTCCGTTCTTTTCTACCTCGGGAAGATAGTGTTCCTGCATCCATATCAGGAAGTTTTTGTCTTCTCCTTCCTCTACATGATAAGTGGTATTATATATCAGCATAACTTATTTTTTCAAATTCTTTCGCAAACATAGCAATTATTTCAGAATAATGCATTATATTTGCACCATCAAAAACGAAAGCAAGCCTGCAAACGTTGGCAACGGGGCGTTAGCTCATCTGGCTAGAGCGCGACACTGGCAGTGTCGAGGTGATGAGTTCGAGTCTCATACGCTCCACAAAAATTAAAACGGTTAGATTAGTCTAATCGTTTTTTTTGTACGTATTAACGAGCTATAAATTTACATATAGTCCATTTTCATTCGACAACTCATGAAAGAAGCTTTTACACACAAGTCATTACTTATTTTAGGACGTGGCATAGGGCAAGTCATGTTCCAAAACAATGCATTGTCCGGATTATTGATGCTGATTGGAATCTTTTTGAATTCATGGCAAATGGGCCTATTGGCTGTAAGTGGCAACATAATAAGTACATCGACAGGCCGTATCTCAGGATATGACCGTGATGATATAAAAAATGGATTATATGGTTTTAACGGTACACTGGTAGGAATAGCCGTAGGGGTCTTTATGCATCTGACTGTAAATTCCTTGATACTAATGGCTATTGCCTCGTGTGCATCTACCTACATTGCACGGTTTTTCAACATGCAACGCATGTTGCCCGGATTCACTACCCTTTTTATCCTTTCTGTATGGATGCTGCTGGGATTGTGCAGTTGGCTGATGCCTGACATGCTACTCGTCTCTGATACAGAAACACCTGCTTCTTCCTCCATAAATTACTTACAATGTTTCAGTATGAGTATAGGCCAGGTGATGTTTCAAGGAAACATAATGACCGGACTATTTTTCCTTGCAGGCATTCTCGTGAATTCTCGGAATGCAGCAGTATATACCATATTGGGGGTACTTCTCCCCCTCCCCCTAGCCATATTATTGGGAGCAGATTCCGAAGCTTTGAATATAGGCCTGATGGGATATAATGGCGTATTGTGTGCCATTGCTTTAGGAGGTAAAAGCTGGATGAGCTTATATGGGCTGTATGTTCCGTTTTACTCTCTGTTGTATTGCAAATTGTGGGAATGAGTTGGGGAATTATTACATTGACCGCACCTTTCGTTCTTTCCGTATGGCTGACAATGGGAATAAAAAAACTTTATCTCCTCTTCAAATTAGGCAGAAAGCAAGCCACCAACCCCAACAAAGGCATAAAGGCACATACATTATAAACAGCCTCTATACCATATTTATCAGCCATGCCTCCCAATACAGCCGAAGCAATACCGGCAATTCCAAAAGCGAAACCAAAGAACAACCCGGAAATCAACCCCAGCTTATTGGGTAGCAATTCCTGGGCGTACAGCAATATGGCAGGAAAAGCGGAAGAAAGCATCAGACCGACACAGAAGCTCAGCACTACTGTCCATGCAAGCCCTACGTGAGGCATCATCATACTAAATGGAGCCGTTCCAAGAATGGAAGCCCAGATGACATATTTACGTCCTACCCTGTCACCTACGGGACCTCCCACCAATGTTCCGATGGCAGTGGCTACCAGGAAAACAAACAAGAAAAGCTGTGAAGCCTGAACAGTAACACCAAATTTATGGATCAGATAGAATGTATAGTAGCTCGTCAAACTTGCCATATAGATATATTTGGAGAAGATAAGTATCAGCAGAATACTTATGGCAAACACCGTCATCTTTGAGGAAAGAGGGCGTTCTATCTTTCCTGCCACAAGCATCGGGCGTTTCTTGATGTGGTTCAAGTAGGAACGGAACCAACGACATATAGGAATCATCACCACGATGGCAATCAAGGCAAAAACCGTGAACAAGGCAATGTGATGCCTCCCGTAAGGAGCTACCAGCAAAGCCACCAGTAACGGTCCAAGCGAGCCTCCCAAATTCCCACCCACTTGAAACAGAGACTGCGCCAGTCCGCGTTTTCCGCCGGAAGCCAGAAAAGTAATACGTGACGCCTCCGGATGGAGTACAGACGAACCGATACCCACAATGAATACCGAAGCCAGCAACCAATACAGATTAGTAGCAAAAGCCAGATTCATGATACCGACCAAAGTAAAGCCCATACCTATCGGCAATGACCAGGCAATGGGGCGCTTATCAAAGAACAATCCCATTAGAGGCTGAAACACGGACGCCGACATCTGATACACTAACGTAATCAGACCAATCTGGGCAAAACTCAAGGATAAATCCTCCTTGAACAAAGGGTATACTGCCGAAATAACCGATTGCAGCATATCGTTCAAACAATGCGAAATACTCAATGCTATAAGAATAGGAAAAGCAATTCTACGGATAGGAGGTCTCTGATTCTGTATCATCTTATACTGTCTATTACAAAAAACGGTGCAAAGGTACGTAAAAAATACATATCCAATCCACATAAAGACAAAACTCCCCGATTCTCGTCAATACAGAATCGGGGAGTTTTATCTTTATCAGTTCAGCAATCCCGGATTGGCTTCTATGGCTTCTTTCGGAATGGCCAATGTATAGCGGGCATCATTCTCTTCGAGTACATAACGCGTACCATCAAGCACTTTCTCCAAACGCGGACGGGTGGAACGACGAAGGTCAAACCAGCGATGTCCTTCAAAAGCAAGTTCACGGGCACGTTCATCTAATATTTCCTGTACCAACGCTTCCTTATCCATGGCATTGACAACAACGGATTTCGCTTCGTAGGCCTCCGGTGCATAACGTTTCCGCATCAGTTCCAGCAGGCGAGTACGTGCTTGAGACAGTTCTCCAAGTCGGGCAGCAGCCTCAGCAGCCGTCAGATATATTTCACCCACACGGAAAGTACACAAGTAGTTATTGCTTCCCGCCTTCTTATTCTTCCGGAAACCTTTTTCATCCGTTTCAGCAAAATATTTGTCCAGCCGAAGGTCGTTCTCAGCATAAAGGGAGAGAAAAACCGGAGTAGCCAGAGCAGCCCC
>OGED01000023.1_pt1 | contig 96496 bp, 120 predicted proteins | sample 1570581 | NCBI WGS metagenome assembly OGED01 (sample SAMEA2582135, study PRJEB24529) | metagenome | biome: Human gut stool | place: China | collected 2011 | reverse complement strand
AGCGAGAGCGTGTCTTGAATGTTTTTGTTGATTTTGAACAATTGAAAGAAGAGTATGAGGAGTTTCGCAATTGTCTAAATATCATATAAGGAACAGGAGAGATAAATCATGGGAAAGACAAAATTTGGAACAAAGATCGTATTCTTTTTTGTGATACTGCTCGGTGCAGGGGCAGTGTTATATGCGAAAAACTGCATGGAACAGCTCGCAGCATATGCAGTAAGCCTCATGGACGGTGCGGGACAGGCGCGGGCGCAGAGCCAGCTTGCGGCAATGATCGCTTCCGATGTGAAAAAAATGGCAGCCTTTATGGCAACCGGGCTTATCATCACGATCGTTGTGGGTGCTGCAGGCATCATTGATTACATCAGGAGCCTTGATCTTGCCTGCAGCTATTCGGACACCCTCGCACAGGGCGATTTCACACAGGATGTGGAACAGAAATATTTAGACAGGAAAGACAGCATCGGAAACCTTGCGGCAGCTTTCCACAAGATCCGGGAGAGCTTTGCGGGACACCTTGGGAGCGTGAAGGACAATGCAGAGTCCCTGAGCGGCCATGTCTCCTCCATCGGGAAAAACGTGGATGAGATCAACGGCGAGATGGAAGGCATTTCCGCAACGACACAGCAGCTTGCAGCGAGCATGGAGGAATCCGCTGCATCCGCAACGGAGATGAACACCATGTCAGAGGAGATCAACCGGGCAATCAAAAACATCGCGGAGAGCGCACAGGAAGGTGCGGAGCGTGTCAATGACATCCATACCCGTGCCATCAATGCGAAGAGAGAGACCACGGAGAACCGTGCCAATGCACAGCGCATGCACGGCGAGATCAAGGAAAGCCTCGACCAGGCACTGCAGGATGTGGAAGTGGTATCCCGGATCGAGGTCCTGGCACAGGCGATCATGGAGATCACCAACCAGACCAATCTTTTATCCTTAAATGCTTCCATCGAGGCGGTGCGCGCCGGGGAGATGGGAAGAGGGTTTGCAGTCGTGGCGGACGAGATCCGGAAGCTTGCGACGGAATCCGGTGAGACGGCGACAACCATCCAGGAGGTCACGGACAGCGTGGTGAAAGCAGTGAACCAGCTCACAAAGGACAGCAGGCGTCTGTTAGACTTCGTCGCAACTGATGTGAAATCCAGTTATGACAGCTTTGAGAGCCTTGCGGATGCCTACAACCGGGATTCCGAGTTTGTGGACGGTCTTGTATCGGATTTCAGTGCGACATCCGAGGAACTCTTAGCTTCCATGGACGGCATGATAAATGCGATCGAGGGAGTTGCAAATGCGGCAAACGAGGGTGCAAGTGGGACCTCCGACATGGCAGAGCGCATCCAGAACATCACCATGCGGTGCTCCGAGGTGGCAGAGACCACGGAACAGGCAGGCGCAGCGGCAGAAACGTTAAAGGCAGACACTGAGATCTTCAAGGTGTGAGAAAGAACACCGGCAGAAAACAGCAGCCATCAGGATGGAACGCATCGCCGGAGCAAAAGTGAAATTGGAGGACAAAAATGAGAAATAAAAAGAGAATGCTTGCCGCAGGACTGATATCCGCGGCACTCGTGTCAGCTGTGACCGGATGCGGCAGTACATCCCAAAATGTGCAGGATACCAAGGGCATACAGGGGACTACAGGAGTAGCTGGCGGAACCGTGCAGGGTTCCGCCAGCGCAGAAAATGCATCAGACACGGCGTCACAGAACAACAGCAATACAGCAGATCACAATGCACAGGATAACAGCAGTGGAACAGGAACAGCACAAAACGGCAGCAACACAACAGATCATACAGCACAGACAGGAAACAACGACAGCAGCGGGACATCACAGGCAGGCGTGTCACAACACGCAACCGCAGGTTCTGCCACAATGGTGAACGGCGGCATCACGGAACAGGAAGCGAAGAACATCGCAGCCGGGAATGCAGGGGTCACAGAGGAACAGATCCAGTACATCACGGTAAAACAGGACTGGGATGACGGCCGTGCCAGATATGAGGTGGAATTCACCGCAGCCGGAGTGGAGTACGATTATGAGCTGGATGCATCCGATGGACGCATCCTTTCGGCAGACTCCGAAGTGATAGACAAGGGATACCGTGCATCACAGAATGGTACGACAGGTTCCCAGAACGCAGCCGGCACATCGCAGACAACACCGGGCGGTGTTTCCATCGAGACAGCAAAACAGACCGTCATGGACAGGATCCCTGGCATCGATGCCGGAAACATCTACATCCATCCGGACTATGACGACGGCATCTCTCTCTATGAGGGGGAAGCCTACTATGCGGAGGTAAAGTATGAATTTGAGATCAACGCAGAAAACGGAAATATCATCAGCTGGGAAGCAGAATCCATCTACGATTGAGAAAAAGCCGTTAAAAGTAAAGGTTGAGACAGTCCTGATCATCATTGCCATGACGGGGCTTCTCCTGACCGGCGTCACGATCGGGAACAGGATACAACATCATCAGATGTCAAGGGATATCCGTATCAGGTTCGAGCAACTTCACGACCGGATCGAAGATCAGGACACCGATACAAAAAGTGTTTGAATTTGGCGGCTTTGGAAATGAACTCAGACCATAACAGAAATTTTAAAGTAGAAGCACTCTAATAGAATGATCAATCAGATGAGAATCTGATTAGAATCCATTCTATTAGGGTGTTTTTTTGTAAAAAATAACTTTCGATTTCACGTAAGTTCATTGTGTCGTTTTATGTCGGGTGGTAAAATGAAAAGAAAATGTTAAGAGTCAAAATAAGGTATGGAGGGGATTAGGATTGCAGGATGATAAAATGCCAAAGGTGTTTATTTCATATTCTTGGAGCAGTGATAGACTTGTACTAGAGCTTGCCCAACGCTTAATTTCTCATGGAGTGGATGTTGTGCTTGATAAATGGGAACTAAAAGAAGGGCAAGATAAGTATGCATTTATGGAAAGATGTGTTAATGATCCTGACATTACAAAGGTACTTATAATTTGTGATAGGGTATATGCACAAAAAGCAAATAATCGAACAGGAGGTGTTGGTGATGAGACTGTAATTATTTCTGGTGAAATATATGGGAAAATGAAACAGGAAAAATTTATTCCAATCATTGCTGAAAGAGATGATGAGGGAAATGAGTACTTGCCAGCCTATATAAAAACGAGAATATATATAGATCTTTCAGATACAATAAAATATGAAGAACAATATGAAAAATTACTTCGGAATATATATGAAAAACCACAGCTTGTGAAACCAAAATTAGGAAAAAGACCAGAGTGGTTGGATGAGGAAAAGACAAATTTTTTTCCATTAAAAGATTTAATTCGTCAAATTCATGGAAGTAATATCTTAAATAAAAGAAGAAATTGTATATCAAGATTTCAGGAAGCATATATTGACGCATTAAAAGATTATTATAAATGTGAAATGAATCCCAAAGAAGTTTATGATACTTTCTTAAATATGAAACCAATTCGAGATATATATTTGGATTTTGTAGAGACAGTTGCAGAAATGGAAGATAATTATGCAGAAGTGTTAGCAGAAAATCTTGAATACATGTATAACAAATTATGTTGTATAAGAACATTTAATGAAAATGCAAATTCAGTATGTGAAAATGACTTAGATATATATAAAACACTTTTGTGGGAATTGTTTATTTGCATTATAGTGTATATGAGGCATATTAAAGATTATGCTGCTATCAATGTATTATTGACTTATACATATTTTTTGGAAACAAGTTTATTTGGAGGAGTAATTAAACAGGCTAATTATACTGCATTTCAACATTATAGTAGTGCCATTGAAGAACATTATAAACAAAGATCAGATATGAAAAATAAATACACTTTGATGGGAGATATAATATGTAATCAGAGGGAGAAGCTTCCAATATATACATCAGAAGCGATTGCGGAAGCAGATCTGTTTTTATATCAGGTATGCAATGCTTACGAACTAGTAGAAGATGAAAAAAGTTGGTATGGTATTTATTGGTTTCCAACATGTTATATATATGTTCAGAATAAACAGCTGGAATGGGAAAGAATGAAATCTCGCAGATATTGTAAAAAAATGCAGATTTTATTTGGGGTGGAGAGCATTGATGAATTAAAGAAAAGAATAGGAAAATGTGTATATGATTCGAAAATGAGGTATCCCAATAGTTGGGAAGCAGCACCTGCAATTTTAAATTATATTAAAGTTGATGATATAGGTAGTTTGAACTAATGAATGAAAAATAAGGGCATAGAGATAGCTAAATTTATCAAGAATATCTCACCTGATAATATGTATATATTATGCAAAAGTAAGATTTCAGAAGTAGGAGAACTGATTAACAGTAATGGTGCTTTATATTTAGATTTTGAAAGTGCTTTGCCATATTATGAGAAAAATGGAATATTAACAGGAAATGATCCAGAGACAACAGAATTTAATGATATTATGAATTTTTTCTATATGGGAAGAAAAGAAAAAAATAAAGAAATATCAAATGAAAGTAATCCGTATGTGATCTTAAACTTTATGTTTTAAAAAGAGGTATAAATGTCAAAATCAAAATGTAAGAGGAAAATTATAATTAAAAGAATTTGAAATCTTTAGAGGTGGGGGAGCGCAAGGATCAGCCATATCCTGCGAAATCCCTTTTATAAGGGCGCACATCTTGTCTGCCGGACGCACCAGAAAGGCATCCGCTCCAATACCTATGACATTATCCCCCGTGAGGAATGGGAGGTCATTGAGGTCTGCCATGAGGCGATTGTGACGCCGGAGGAATGGGAACAGGTGCAGGAAGTCAGGATCGTTTATAACTTTGTCGGGGAAATCCCGGAGATTGCAACATAAAAACTTTACCCCATCCCTAAACAACCGAGAGATGGGGTAAAATTTTTTGTTGATCAGAAATGTAAATTAAAAAGTGAGTATGGGAAAAATGCTCTAAAAAATGCAAATATTGTTTGCGGGAAAAGTCTCACCGCTTATGAGAATGTTCGTAATCAGTTAATGCCTGTAAAGCTTTGGGAGCTAATGGGAACAGTGCTATCATGTTAAAAATTGTCATCAGACCGACCCCAACGTCTCCCAAATCCCATACAAACTGGTATGCTGCAATGCCGCCGATAAAGAGCATTACAAGGGCCAGTACCTTGTAGAGCGTCTGAGAGAGCCAGTTATCGCCAAACAAATACGCCACATTTGATCTTGCATAAAACAAAATTCCTAAGAATGTGGAAAAGCTAAATAAAAACAGAATTAGTGCGATGAACACAACACCAAATTCGCCAAAATAGTATGCCATAGCAGCTTGCAGTAAATCCATACCTGCTAACCCCTCGGTTAATTCCTGAGGCACTAAGAGCATAATCATCGCTGTACAGGTGCAGATTACATATGTATCGATGAATACTCCGAGAGCCTGAAAAAGCCCCTCCTTGGCAGGATGGTCGATATCCGCAGCGGCAGCCGCACAGGGGGCGGAACCAGATCCTGCTTCGTTAGAGAATAATCCACGCTTCGCACCGTTCATGATCGCTGCGCCGATACCTCCACCAACAGCTTGCCGCAGACCGAACGCCTCGCTGAAAATCCGGCTCAAAACATCGGGAAGCTGACCAGCATTTTTGACAATAATGAAAATTGTAAGGAAAAAGTAACATGCGGCCATGATTGGCACCATGATATCCAGAACTTTGACAGTGGCGTTTTTCCGCAACACAATTATCGCAGCAATAGCAACTAGAAAAATTGTGGTATACAGCGGAGGAATGTGGAATGCATTTTCAAAAGAAGATGCGACCGAGTTGCTGATCACCTGACTGATTCCACACCAGCAGAGAAGCCCGGATAAGGCAAACAGACATGCGAAGAGGGAATATCTTTGTCTCTTACTCCTTGATGCGAACAGTACGTGGAGATAATACGCCGGACCACCACGGTAACCACCATACAGCGGATCCTTTTCCTTGTAGATTTGGGCCAAAGTCGCCTCTATAAAGGCAGTAGATGCGCCCAAAAGTGCAATGAGCCACATCCAGAATACAGCACCTGCACCTCCTGCGGAGATGGCAGCCACAACGCCCATCAGATTGCCCATGCCTACGCGGCAAGCCGTAGATACAATCAGTGCCTGCAAGCCAGAGATACCGTCAGAATTTTTGGTTTTGTTATTCTCTAGTGTTATACGGATCATTTCTGGGAACATTCGGAGAGGAAGAAAGTGAGTGCGGATCGTAAAATAGATTCCGGCTGGCACCAAAATCATAACCAGAAGGGATATTCCCAGTGTACTTCCTCCTGGAAGCGGGATCTGCACCAGATCTCCCCATAAAAAGTTATAAATTGCATTAATTAATGATATCATCTTAAAAAACATCCTCTCATGATAGGGTAAAATTTCCAAATACAGGTACCAGGACTCATTTGGCAGACATGTGTTCTCCCTATTAAATGTTGCTTCTTATGTCGCTTCTTCTGTTCTGCTTATGAACACTTTAAAAGATTCGCACATATTATAGTTGACAGAAAAAAATTACTACCACTTAACCAGTTGTTGCACCTTCTGGTTTGCCTCTTGTAAAACGGCAGCAGACGCAAGCAACGCCTGATGTTCCTGATATGTCAGGTGATACTCTACCAACTCTCGAATACCAGACCCATTCAGAACAGCGGGAATACCTAAATAGAGGTCGGAGAGTCCATATTCCCCATGCGGCATGACAGACAGGGGCATAACAATGTTTTCATCCTGTATGATAGCCTTGATCATTCGTGCTGCAACAGCAGCAATACCATAATTAGTAGCGCCTTTCTGTTTTACAATCTGATAAGCAATTTTGGCAATTTCTTTTCTAATTGAATCCAACTCCACATAACGAAACCTCTCCGGGCTATCTCGCAGGATATCTATAATACGCTTTGCGCCGACTGTTACTTGGCTCCAGGGAATCATTTGTGAATCTCCATGTTCTCCCATGCACATGGCCTCCAGGCTGCGGGCATCAATACCAATCAGGTCAGCCAAAAAATAACGCAGGCGTGCAGATTACAAGATGATGAGCCAGAGCAGTACCTACATTGCCAGCACCGATAATGACAACTTTGCATCTTCCAATAGCCATAAAATCCTCCTGATTCGAAGATGTACAGTTGAATTTCCTGCTTTAATAGTGTATCATAGGATTGATGATTAAGGAAACAAATAATTTTTATTATTGTAATTATATTTTTTAATTAAGGGAGAAACATGGATCTAAGATTGTTTTCCACCTTTCTAAGGGTGGCAGAATTGCAGAATTTTACAAAAGCGGCGGAGCAACTAGGTTATTCTCAGGCTACTGTCACAGTTCAGATTCACCAGCTGGAGCAAGCACTGGGGATCCAGCTTTTTGAGCGAATTGGGAAACGAGTTCGGATGACCGAGCGTGGAGAACAGTTTATCCCCTATGCCATAGAGATATTAAAGGCTGAACAAAACGCAAAAGATTTTCTTCGTGAACCAGAAAATCCTTCAGGACGTTTACGAATCGGTACGGCGGAATCTCTTCTGCTGAGCGTTCTTACGCCCATTCTGATGGAATACCACCATCGTTATCCGGATGTAATGGTCAGCATCCACACAGGTTTGATTCATGAACTGTTCGATATGGTTCGACAGAATGATGTGGATCTTTTATTCTTTCTGGACAAGAAAACAGATTTTGCAGATTGGGTCAAGCTGTTGGAACAGCAGGAACCCATCCTATTTGTTGCTTCCCACGATCATATGATTTGTCGCAAGAAAAAAGTATCTTTAGCGGAAGTGGTGCGCGAACCCTTTGTGCTAACGGAAAAAAGTGTCAGTTACCGCTATGATCTGGAGCAGCTTCTGGCGGAAAAAAAGCTGGAAATACACCCTTTTCTGGAAACCGGTAACACGGACATCCTCGTCAGAATACTGCTTCATGGCAACTGCTTGTCTTTCCTTCCGCAATATGTGGTTCGTCCTTATCTCCTATCCGGGAAAATGCAAACCGTAGATGTTGAGGACTGTCGTATTCAGATGTGGAGTCAGCTGGTGTATCACAAAAACAAATGGGTTACACCCCAGATGAACTGTTTTATTACGCTCATGAAAGAAAAAATGGGTAAAGTAATATAATGCTTTTTATAGCTCTTCTCATTTCAGAGAAGAGCTATTTTTATGCTCATTTTAAATTTACCGCTTGACATTGTGGCAAAGATTTGGTAGCTTTCGGTTGTCTGGTATTCTAGTATTAAAAATACTTGCTATTCCCCACCAAAAAAAATCCTTTGAAAATCCCATCAATATTTGCTATAATAACAAATGCACCTGTGCATGGTGCAAATATACTATAATTAGAAATCGAGGAATGTAACATGGCATTATTGGAACAGTGGCAGAAAGTTGCCTATAATGAGAAAGCAGATAGAGGTGAATTACAGAGATTCTGGCAGAGATACTTCCTTTTAGAGAAGGGCGTATACGAACAGCTTTTAACAAATCCAGATGAGAAAGTAGAAGGAACTGTAAAAGAGCTTGCAGAGAAGTACAACCTCAGTGTTATGGAGATGACAGGATTCTTAGACGGAATCAACGACAGCTTGGTAGAGGCTAATCCAATCGACACCATGGAAGAAGATACAAAAGTTAACCTTGTTTTTGACAAAGAAAAATTATACAAAAACATGGTTGACGCAAAAGCAGACTGGTTATATGAATTACCACAGTGGAAAGAGATTTTCGATGATGAGAAGAGAAAAACTTTATTCTTAGAGCAGAAGAAATCCGGCACTGTTCATGTAGGCAAAAAAGTCGGACGTAACGATCCATGCCCATGCGGAAGCGGTAAGAAGTACAAATACTGCTGCGGAAGATAGTCCGTCATATCGGAATTGTAAAAAATACTTTACAGATAGAAGAAAAGGGTATAGAATGACCCTAGTCAAAACGATGAAGAGAAGAGTAGCATAAGCAAAAGTCCCAGAGAGGAAGGCGTTTGGTGTGAGCGTTCCGGCTAAGAATTATGTGAAGACCAACTCTGAGTGACCCCAATCCGGTCCGGTGATACCGTTACAATCAAGAATGAGATTTCTCTGGAATGGACAGGCAGTAAGAAGATTGATGTCTGGTAAGACGGAGAGATGAAGATGGGTGGAACCACGATAAGTATATCGTCCCTGATATTGTAGGAATGCAGTATCAGGGATTTTTTATGTTGTACAGAGAATCGGAGATACTTCCTACAGAAACTTATTTTTATATAGCGAAAGGAAATGAAGAAAATGGTAGATTTTAAAGCAGACGAAAGACTGAATACTTTAAACCATTCCTGCGCACATGTGATGGCACAGGCAGTAAAACACTTATACCCACAGGCAAAGTTCTGGGTAGGACCAGTTGTAAAAGAAGGTTTCTATTATGATATTGACCTTGGCGATGATATCATCAACGACGAAGCAATTGCAGCAATCGAGAAAGAGATGAAGAAAGTCTGCAAAGAAGGCAAGAAGATTTACAGACGTGAGATTTCCAAAGCAGAAGCAATGGAAATGTTCAAAGATGATCCATACAAACTGGACTTAATTGAAGGTCTGGAAGATGGAAACATTTCTGTTTACGATCAGGGAGATTTCACGGATCTCTGCCGTGGACCTCACGTAGACAATACAAAGTTATGCAAGAACTTTAAACTTGTAAAATACTCCGGCGTATACTGGAAAGGGGATGCAAACAATCACGTAATGCAGCGTATTTACGGTGTATGTTTCCCAACACCGGAAGAGTTAGAGGAGCACTTAAAACTTCTTGAGGAAGCAAAAGACCGTGACCACAGAAAAATCGGTAAAGAAATGAATCTTTTCATGTCAGATGATCTCGTTGGACGTGGACTTCCAATGTTCCTTCCAAAGGGATACACGGTATGGCAGGAACTTGAAAACTATATCAAAGCAAAAGAGAGAAAGCTTGGATATCTTCATGTCATGACACCATGTGTTGGTACCGTTAATTTATACAAAACATCCGGCCACTGGGATCACTACAAAGACAATATGTTCCCTGCAATGGAAGTGGAGGGAGAGTCCTTTGTTCTCCGTCCAATGAACTGCCCGCATCATATGATGATTTATGCAAACAGAATGCATTCCTACAAAGATCTTCCGATCCGTATCGGTGAGATCGCACATGACTTCCGTTTCGAAGCCAGCGGTACTTTAAAAGGTATCGAGAGAGGACGTCATTTCTGCCAGAACGACGCACATCTTTTCGTGACACCGGAACAGATTGAGTCAGAGTTCTCACAGGTTGTAGATCTGATTTTTGATACTTACAAGGATTTCAACATCACAGATTACCGTTGCGTGCTCTCCTTAAGAGATCCTGCTGATAAAGTAAAATATCATGATGATGATGAGATGTGGAACACCGCTGAGGACGCTTTGAGAAAAGTATTAAATGACCTTGGAATCGAATATACAGAAGAAATCGGAGAGGCTGCATTCTACGGACCAAAACTTGATGTAAATGTAAAACCGGCAATCGGAAATGAATACACACTTTCCACCTGCCAGCTTGATTTCTGCTTGCCTGCAAAATTCAATCTGACATACATTGACAAAGATGGCACAAAGAAAACACCGGTTGTTTTACACAGAGCAATCCTTGGTTCCCTTGACCGTTTCATGGCTTATATCTTAGAGGAAACAAAAGGAAATCTGCCACTCTGGTTAGCACCGGTTCAGGCAAGAATCATTCCGGTCAAGAACGAGGACGAAGAGTTAAATGCATATTCTCATGAACTTCTTAATTATCTGGATGAGAATGATATCCGTGTGGAGATCGACGAGCGTGCCGAGAAACTCGGTTATCGTGTAAGAGCAGCACAGGTAGAAAAAGTTCCTTACCTCATCATTCTTGGTAAGAACGAGGTCAAAGACGGAACGGTAAGCTACAGACTTCACGGTGAGCAGGCTACCACAACCGTTCCAAAAGAAGAGTTCCTTGCAATGTTAAAGGATGAGATCGCAACAAAGAAGATCAATCCTGCCGCATTAAAATAAAAATGAATAAAAATTGAAAGAAGGGCATATGTCAGAAAATTATGGCATATGCTCTTTTGCATATTTTTTTCAAAAATCGCCATACTAATCTAAGACAATTGCGAAACTCATGAAAATCTAAGTTGAATTGTGAAAAATTAACAAAAGACATGAAAGACGATTATAATGAGTTTCGCAATTGGCTAGACAGATTTGAATGAAAAGGAGAAAAAAGTATGGCATATTTGGATTGTTCAGTGAAAAGCTGCACCTACAATAATGAAGACGGCTGTTGCTGCAAAGGCGACATTCAGGTGGAGGGACGCGAAGCAACCGAAGCACAGAGCACCTGTTGCGGAAGTTTCAAAGACCGCGGAACAAACGGTGCAGCCTGTAACGCATTAAGAGATGTTTCTAAGGAAATCGACGTTGCGTGTGAGGCAGCACACTGCCGTTTCAATGAAAATGAGAAATGTCACGCAGATCATATCGGTATTTCCGGTGCCGGAGCCTGCACCTGTGGAGAGACAGAGTGCGCAAGCTTCGAGTGCAACTGTAAATATGAATAATTAATACAGGTATGAAACTGGTCTGCACATGCTCCATTTGTGCAGACCATAAAAAAGCAGGATAAGAAAATTTACATCTGTAAAGCAGGATTCCAGTGCTTTAAAACACAAAAACTACACAAAAAGTTTACAAAGATACCCTTGTTTCTTTTGCCGCGGAGATGTAGTATGGGAGTTGGAAAAACAAAAAGATTCCTGTTTGGAGGCGGTACTTATGAGAAAAAAATCACATATTTCACTGGCACGTTACATTGTAAATAATATGGAAGACAATGATCTAAAAAAACATAAATTATCTTTTTACATCGGAAGTGTCCTGCCGGACATTAAGCCATCTTTCGTCTATAAGCGTCATGAGATGGACGGAACTTACCCGGATATCAGACGCCATATTGAGCGCCTTTCCGAGGGTAGAAAACTGGTGGAGAAGAAAAAAGGACGCAAGTATTACATGGATCTTGGACAGATCAGCCACTATCTGGCAGATTATTTTACTTATCCGCACAATAAAATCTATCCGGGAAGTCTGAAGGATCACTGCTCTTACGAGGAAAAATTAAAGCGGGATCTGCGGAAATATATCAAGACGGACGCTGCAAAACCGCATAAAGCAGATCATCTGGAATTTAAAAATGCCAAAAATCTTTGTGATTTTATCCAGAAATCCCATGATGATTATCTTGTGAGAAAGCATGATGTGGAGGATGATATCCATCACATTGTGGAGGTGAACTACAAGGCAATGGAGACAATGATACATTTACTCGCCGAGAAAAGGGCAGAATTCCGGTTAAAACATTCCTGAAAAATGAAAAACATACAAAAACGATAGGAAAACATACGAATCAAATATTAATTTTTTATAAACAGCGCATCCAAAGTCGAAAAATGGGTGCGCTGTTTTTGTAGGAAATACGTGCAATTGTGAAAAAATCCGTTTGGAAATGTCGAATTTTGGAGAAAACTCATCACCTAATTCATTTGATTTTTGAATCTGCGGATAGTAATATGGAGAATATAAAAGAGAGGAAAAGAAAAAGGGGAAAAGAAAAAGGGACTATTCTCTGCTCCGGCAATTAGCAGAAATTTGAATTTGTAAAATTGCATTTTCCATTGAGGAAATCAGGAGGATTCATATGAGAAAGTTGAGTGAGTTACAGCAGGAAATCGAATCCGTTCGATTTGAACTGGATCAGGCACTTTTACGACAGGATAAGTTTGATAATTACTATCAAAAAAGTACAAAACTCGATCAGCTGATTGAAGAGTATATCGAGGAAACAGAAAGAAGTAAGTAGAGAAGAATGGAAAATAATGCCAAATCAGGAAATAACTGGTCTGGCATTATTTTTTTGCGCTAAAATATTGATTTTTTCTTAAGAATAGTTTAAAAAACATCAAGTCTTTGAAAGTATGAATTTTACTTAGAAAATGTCTGTAACCATTATAAATACTTGGTTTTTAGTGCTTGTAATAAACTATTTCAGATTGTTGCAAAATATAAAAAAGTGTTCTAATTAGTAACAAATTAGCAACAATCTTTATCTTTAAAAAGGTGTCTTTATTTTTTCAATTTCTGTCCTAAGTTCCTCGGTCGTTCTGTGACCATATACGCCATTTGTTACATCATTACCGAATGAATGACCAAGCATTCGTTTTCTGTCATTGTCGTTTACTTTATAACGTTCACAAAGATATGAAAATGTATGCCTGCAATCATGAGGAGTATGTTTTTCTCCTGTTACTGCAGTTGGTATTTTTAGAGCAGTTAAAGTATTATACATATTATTACGGAAAGTAGCAGTCGTGCAGCCAAGTAGATCCTTACCATTGCATCTGGATTTCACCATGTTATAAATTGCTGAATGGATTGGTACAATTCGATCTTTTCCAGCCTGTGTTTTTACTCCGCCTTTAAAATATTTCTTTGGTAGATTTACTTCCATATCATTAAAGGCGGCAATCCTGAATCCGCTGTAGCACATAATTAATAGCATTTGTACAGTAAGATTATCTTTATTATTCCAAAGTATTTTTAATTCTTCATCAGTAAATGGCATTCCTCTTTCGTCATCGTCCAATACAGGGATAAAAAGTGCAGAAGAGTAGTCTTTATCCACTATATCATATTTAATCGCATATTCGTACATCTGATGCATTAGAGACACTATTAATTCTTGTGATGAATGCTTTAACTCACAATTATTAAGGATGTCTTGTAAATCTTTATATTTAATCTGACCAAATTGTATGTCATGAATGGAAGAGGAGTTTTTAAAAGCTGCCTGGGTAGAATACATGGAGGAGGTTTTTTTCTTTCCTTCACGCAGTTCGTTCCGGTACTTCTCTTTATAGAAATCCTCATATACTTCTTTAAAGGTTGGAGTACGGTCAATATAAACTCCATTCTGTATTTTAATTTTTCCCTCGTTCTCCAACTTACGTGCTGCCAGAATCTCATAACCTTCATCCCATGTCTCAACGTAGGCGAGAGCTTTCGGTGTGACAGGTCCTTTTGAGGTGTATTCAGTTACTGGTGGGTATACGCCATACGGCTTATAGCGTCCTTTACCGAGATATTTTATTGATCCGAAGCCGTTCGGGAGCTTTTGGTGTTTTTTTCTTCGTGCCATATGTACCATCCTTTCTATTTTTGAGTATAAAAATAACAGCCAACAGAGAACATCTGTTCCGCTTGCGGTTGGCTGCTCCGAATGATACAATATATTTTGTGAGAACTTCTGTATCATTCAGAAGGATTGCCTCTGGTATTCCAGTACTGGAGGCAATTTTAATTATTCATCTTCTGGGTCATCATCTAAGGAATAATCTGAACTGTAAACTTCATCAGAAGAAATAGATTGTCTGAATTCTTCTGCAATCATTGTTTTATTAAATTCCGCAGAAGGATCAATTTCTTCGACCAAAGTCTCTAATTCATCGATTGATATCTTGAAAAATTCCTTTCGAAGATTTACTTTATTTACTCGTCTATCATTTAATATTTGATGCATTTTGTTTTCAAGTGAGACAGCATCATCAGAGAAGATAAAACTATGTACATCAAATTTAAAGGGAACACTGGCACTTCCAAGTTCATTAATACGATCCTGTGGATCAAGGCGTCTTGTCATACCGATTTTGAATACATCTTCTCCAAACGATCCAAGATTACTGATTACATAAACAGTACCGGCTTTACCATTTTGTAAATTGGTAATTTCTTCTTTTTTAATAATTACTTGTCCCAATTGCTCTTGTAATTCAAGAATCCTTGCTTTTAATTTTTCTAAGTCTGATTGATCAGTGGTTTGAGCAATAGTTTCTTGGATTTTTGAAATTTCATTATTATATTTTTCTTCTTCTTTAGCAATTTTTTTACGTTCATTTTCCAGAGCTTTTCGTTCTTCAGCTTCTTGACGCATTTGTTCACGTATAGCAAGCTGTTCCTGACGAGCCTGTTCTTTTTTTACATAATAGTTGTATTCAATTTTTACAGCATTTATAAAAAGATATTCAATTTCGCCAATGAACTTTGTTAAAGTACCAGCTATACTTTGGTTTCCTTCTCCTGCAATTTTTAGATATTTCGCCGAAATAGTTTTCACGTCATCGATGGATTTTTCAAGTTTTTCATATTTCAAATTATATAAAATATTTTGAATTTCAGCACGTAAAGCTATGACCATTAGATTGTAAATGGACTTATTTGCTTTAGTTGTATAACGTGAGGAGTACTGGTCGAGTAATTTAGATATTTGTTTTTCATTTTCTTTATATGCTTTTCTTAAGCTTTTCACATCCATACAATGTAATTTTAATGTGACAGAAGGTGAAATAAGTTCTAGATCATCAAAATCTTTGGTGGAAAGCTTACAATTGCTATATGGAATATCTAAATTAAAAAAATTATTAATTGCATAATCAATACTTTTATATAGTTCTTTACATTTTGATACTTTCCGTTCCTGAGAAGCAACTGATTTTTGAAGTTTAGAATTTTTTTCTTCTAGTTCGGAAATTTCTTGCCTTAAATTGAAAATAATTGTGTTATTTGATGCAATATCCGAATTTGTTTTTTCTAAAGAGGTAGAAGCTTCATGTTCTAATTCTTCAATTTTTTGTTTGGTTTCGTAGTATTCATTTACTCCTAGAGAATTTATTTTAGCTTGTAGAGTTGCATTATCAGATTTTAAACGCTCATTTTCCTCTTTTATTTGAGAAATTCGAAATATATCAAGTAATCCCATAAAGACCTCCTAATAATAATTTTTAATTAAGGTGTAATTCATAAGAGCCAGATTTTTTTATTCGTGTTATTACATTTTCGCTTTCTAACTTGCGGAGCATGCGTTGAATGTCGCTTCTTTGAAAATCTGGCAATTCTGCATAGATGTTTTTCTGTAATATTCCATTGTGATTGGAAATTGCATTTTTTATTTCGGGAATCAATTCGTCTCGTTCGTAATAACATTCTTCCAGACTGCCTAAAATCATATCTCGGTAAGAAAAGCAATCATTATGTGTATTGTGTAAGTATTCATACATGTCCTGAAAATAGATTGTGCCGCCTTTTCCTTTTGAATAGCAGAAATTTTTACATTTATCGAATTCCGTAATAGATTGTTCCAATAACATAATTTTTTTTGACAAGTCCTGCTCTGAAAAGGAATTATGGTATGGAGTTTCAAATTTTTCTATTCTTTTAGCAATCTCGTTATAGTATTTATTTTCAAAAGAGTAAGATAATTCCTCTTCCTTAAATGATCTATGAAACTTTGGGTTGGAACTATTTTTCTCCTCAGCCAAAGCATTTTCGTATCCTACTTGCATAAGGTATGGCACTTCTTCATCAGAGATTTTTTTACCATCTGCACGGTATATTACGTTACCGTCTTGGACATATTCCGTTTGCTTAGAATAATCTCGTTCCTGTGGCTTGTCAGCGCATATTGCATCTGAATTTTTAACTTTCTTTTTTGATGAATCATTTTTTAAAAGCAAGAATGAAAGTGTACCAAACATTATTGATACTATTGCAGCGGCAATTACCTGAATAATATTGGTAATATTTTTTACAATAATTAGGATGCCGATAAGTGTTTCTAATAGAAAAAATACACCAATTAACTTTTGAAGTTGTTTAAAAAAAAGCTTATGCATATGTAGTTCTCCCTTTGGTGGATAATTTATATGGTGGAACATTCAAATTACTAAATTAATTCCATAACAGCAACTGCCGGTTCGAAAAATATAATATAATTATCAATCTGGACACAGCATCCGTACTTGCTCCGGTAATAATCCAGAGAATCAGCAAGAAACTCATCCGTAACACCTAAATATTCTGCAACTTCGTGTGCATTCTGGCAGTGGCTGCGGTAGGCATTCACAAGCCCTGTCAATCCGATCTGCTTGTTGTAAGCCCAGATTCTTCCACGAAGTTCTTGCTTTCTGTTTTCTGCGGTTGACTGATCTATAATATCTCCAGATGCGGTGTAATGATGTCCGAGTTCCTCAGCGAGTACGCAGCTTTTTTCTGCACATGTTGTAAGACCTTTACTCAGAGCGATCGTGCTGTCCACATATAACCCCTCTATTCGATCGCTGGTGAATGGATAATTTTCTATAACTTCTATACCATCCTTGCAGGCTTCATCTTGCAATTCTTCAAAAGTGTTCATTTAGATACCTCCCGCTCCAGTATATTATAGTAACTGTCCAATAATCCGGACTGCTACTTTCTTTTTGCTTTTACAAATTCAGCAAATTGTTTGATTTCGTCTAATTCTTCATCTGTATATTCGGCACCAGTAAAGTGAGCTGCTAGAGTTTGAGGTTCTTCATTTAAACCAAGCAAATCATCTGCTGAAACACTTAATACATCTGCAATTTTCTTTATTGTTTGAACATTTGGCTCACGGTTTCCACTTTCATATAGTGAATATGTAGATTTTGCAACACCTATTTCTTCTGCAACATCTTTTTGTGACATTCCTTTTCGTATTCTTGCATTTTTCAAATTCTCATTAAAGTTGTCTCCCATGATTAGCACCTCCTGTTACCTTGATTATATATAGCACGCGTAAACATGTCAATTAAAAAGTTTGCAATTTGTAAAGAAAACTATTGACAAGTTTACGAAAAGCAATTATATTATAATCAGAGTTTGCAAAGTGCAAACAACTGAGAAAGGAGGTAAAATTTTGTTTAGAAATTTAGAAGCAGAACAGGCACGTAAAGGGTTTACAAATTCGGATGTTGCAGAGAAACTTGGGATTTCAAGGGTTTCATACGAAAGTAAGAAAAAATCTGGAAAATTCACAACTTTTGAAATTAAAACTCTGTGCAAGCTTTTCAAATGTAAATTTGACTATCTCTTTGAGACAGAAAAATAGTCCCAAGTGCTGGAACACTCAGGACTATATAGGTTATATGAGTTCAAAAACTACATTGCCGCTTATATAAGTACGGCTGATAACTATATAACCTTCCGCTTCAAGCTCATTGATAGCAACTTTGGCGGTTGCATCGGAAAAACCATTTTTGATTAGGTAAGAATTTGAAAATTCTGTTTTTTCCGTATTGGCTTGAAGAATCTCTAAAGCTTTCTCAGAAAGAGAAGTCATATATGCCACCCCCTTCCAAAGGCGAGATTTTCCTTTGAAAGCCTTTCCGTATGATGTGGCATAAAAATTTTAACATTTTGATAAGCGAAAATCAACTTAGAATATTATGAAAGGAGAGATCGAGAGTGAGCCAACGCTTAACGGTAAAAGAAGCCGCCACCGAGATAGGATGCAATGTGGAATACCTTAGACGCCAGATGAAAGCAGGACGATGGGATCTCGGAAGTGTGATAAAGCCAAATGCAAAGGTTAAGAATTATCAGTATTTTATCTTCCGGGCAAAGCTGGACAAGTTTCTAGGTATCGAACCAAGAGCAGACAACGAGGAGGTGGAGAATGAAGCAGATCAGTAAAGTATTTATAGCGGTAGGGCTTGGAATTATGTTTCTTTGCGGAATGCTCGATGCGGATGGAACGTATTATGTTTTTCTGCTGATTGCAATAGCTCTCGGTGCGGTGGTTGCACTTGTGGGAGTTGCGATCATGGAAGTGGAGAACCGCCGGGAAGAAAAGCGGAAAGCATACTTTTACATGATTCGCCGGAAGGACAAGCTTGACGCTGATGTTGAGTACCTTGGGGAATTTGAGGAGGTGGCAAAGTGACAAATGCTCAATGCGTAAGCGGTGAGGAAAATCCGAATGTCGAGGATATAGCGGTCGGCATGATTATTACAAAGGTGGCAACGGATTTTCATATTGAGGTTGACGCTGAAAGATACATACCGCATTACCATCAAATGAAAGGATGGTTGCTCAGTGAAAAAGAAAAATAGCACCATAACATTCTTTGGCGAGAACTGGTGCTATTTACCGTAGGAATACAAAAGTATTTCTGCGTTTATTGTAACACGTAGTTAAATTTTTGGAAAGCGTGATTTTATGATTTACAGAAAATGCAGAATCTGTGGATGCAGTTTAGATCCAGGGGAAGGAAACATGTGTGAAGAATGCCGGGACGAGCAGTACATGAAGAAGCAGCGAGAGAAAGCTGTCAGATACATGGTTTTATCTACAGATTTCAGACAGATGGAAATGGAGGAATTTTTGAATGGCAGCGCCTAGTTTGACATGGAAGGATTTAGGAATACTCAAGGATGCACTGGATGAATTTGAAAGAACACTGGAAGATTTAGACATAGAAACCGGTGAAGTGTCATGGCATACCGACGGAAGTATTCATGGTGAATTCGTGTATGGCACAAGGAAGCTGATTACCAACACAGACGATGATGGGGAGGGATTTTCTCACAGATATGAATGATAGTTACGATTTGTGGAAAGACAGAGATCGGAGTCAATGCGAATGGCTTAAGCGTAGACCAAAATGTATATGTTGCGGTGAACACATCCAGGATGATACAGCAGTACAGATTAGAGGAGATTATTATTGCGATAGCTGCCTGGATGATATGAGAGTTTATATCGAAGATTGAGAGGCAAGATAATGGAAAATAATTTTTTAAATGCAAATGAAATCAGTTGCAGAGTTCAGCAGATTTCAGAAAAAGGATTGTCTTTGCTGTTGTATGTCACTTCCAGAGATGGACAAAAAAGGCTTGATGAAAAATATGGAGCGCTCGGATGGCAGGACAGATATGAAGTAATCGATGGAGATTTATATTGCATTATTTCTGCATGGGACAACGAAAAGAAGATGTGGATTTCTAAAGAGGATGTAGGAACTGCATCTTATACAGCAAAAGAAAAGGGACGAGCATCGGATGCATTTAAGAGGGCATGTGTAAAGCATGGAATTGGAAGAGAATTATACACGGCACCTTTTATATGGATTCCGGCAGCCAATTGTCATATTAAAACAGACAATAATGGAAAATCTTCTACAAGAGATAAGTTTTTTGTAAATCTTATTAAATATTCCTCGGATGGCAAAATTGATGAATTAGAAATTGTAGATCAGGAGATGAACATTGTATTTAAACAATATCCGTCTCAGAAAATTGATGATGTGAAATATCAGGTTCTACTCGGAAAACTGGAAGAAGCGGATGTATCAATGGATACAATTGTTGAGCTGTTTCATGTAAATACATTACAGGAACTTGATATTAATCAGTGGAATAAATGCATGAGAAAACTTGAAGTCACGATTGCAGCAAATGCCGGAAAAAAGGGTGATGCATAATGCATGCGCTTGTAAAAATAAGCAAATACAAAGAAACACAAAGTGGCACGGATCTTATTATTTCTGTACCTGGTATGCAGATCGGAGATATGTTACAGCGTAAGAAAATATCAAATGCTGAGATCCGGTTTGATGATGGCAGACACATATCGGCAGAACAGAGAAAAAAGGCATATGCCACGATAGGGGATATTTCAGACTGGACAGGATATCTACCAGAAGAAGCGAAAGAAAGACTTAAGAATGAATATACAGTGCGAACAGGAGTAGAACATATCAGTCTTTCAAATTGTTCCATGGATACAGCAAGAGACTTTATTAGCTTTCTGATTGAATTTTGTTTGGAATGGGGGATACCGCTTTCAGACAATGCAATAGATCGTACAGATGATATAGGAAGATACCTTTACTATTGTCTGATACATAAAAAATGTGCAATCTGTGGAAAAGATGGAGAGATTCATCATGAGGATGCAATCGGAATGGGTAATGACAGGACAAAAGTAGATGATTCCAGTTATAAAAAAATCTGTTTGTGCAGAGAACACCATACACTGGCACACAGCCTTGGAGTGATCCGGTTCAGAGAGATGTATAAGGTCTATGGAATCGTTGCAAAAGATTTATAGGGTTGGAACACCTTGCCGGACGGCAGAAAGAAACCTATTCATGCAGAAAATAATATATCACGATTATTGAAAGCCATGATTTCCCGGTGCTGTCATGTACCGGGAGAAAGGAGAAGTTTTGAATTTAGAACAGAAAACAATTACTTCATTGGAAGTTGCTGATATGGTTGGAAAACCACATAACGATTTAATGAAAGATATCAGAAGATATACATCTCAATTTAACGAGGGGAATATTTCCCACGTTGAATTTTTTACAGAGAATACATATCTGGATAAAAAAGGACAGGAAAGACCGTGTTATATGGTCACGAAGAAAGGCTGTGAATTTATCGCTCACAAAATGACTGGTGTGAAAGGTACGGAGTTCACCGCAAAATACATCAATCGTTTTCATGAGATGGAAGATGTTATTCAGAAACCGAAGTCTCCAATGCAGCTTTTGGAAATGGAGTTTGCAGCTCTTAAAGAAGTAGACAGCAAAGTGGATGCAATCAATAGAGATTTGCAGGATTTCAAGGAAACGTTGCCGTTGCTACCATCGGACGCAGATGATGTGAAAGCGGAAGTAAATAAGCGGGTGATTGATTGCCTGGGCGGTAAGAACAGCAATGCATATCATGACAGCTCCATCCGTGGAAAGGTGTACTCAGATATTTACCGGGAATTAAAAAGACAGTTCGAGGTAAGTAAATATAACTGCATCCACAGAAATCAGAAAAATATCGCTATTGAGATCGTAAGAAACTATGAACCACCGTATGTACTGGCAGAAGAAATTAAAGACAGTAATGCGCAACTGAATTTGGAGGATGTCGATGGAGTATAAATTTACAATACCTTTGAAACCTATCACAAAAAAGAATAGCCAGAGGATTGTATTTACCGGGAGCGGCAGACCATTTATCATCCCATCCGAAGCCTACACGAAGTATGAAAAGGAATGCAGGTCATATATGCCGGATATAAAGACTATTGAAAGCCCTGTGAATGTAAAAGCTGTGTATTATATGCCAACTGGAAGAAGAGTTGATCTGACAAATTTGCATGAGGCATTGCATGACATTCTGGTACATTACGAGATCCTTAAGGATGATAACTGTAAAATCATTGTTTCCACTGATGGGAGTTATGTGGATGTAGATAAATGGCATCCTCGTACAGAAGTGACAATATCGGAATTGGAAACGGGGTGATCTGGTGGATGGCAACTACATAAAACTGAGCCGTGGACTTCTGGAGTGGGAGTGGTACACAGACATTAATACAACACGGCTGTTTATCCATATGTTGCTGAAAGCCAATTGGAAGGATGGAAATTTCAAAGGGACAACGATTCCACGTGGATCGTTTGTCTCGTCCATCGGGAAACTGTCGGGCGAAACAGGGCTTTCAGACCGTGAAATTCGAACAGCAATTTCGCATTTGAAAAAGACAGGCGAAGTGACAAGCAAAACGACAAGCAAATTTAGCGTATTTACGATAGTTAAGTACGATTTATACCAGACAACCGACAAGCAAAACGACAAGCAAGCGACAGGCAAGCGACAAACTAACGACAAACTAACGACAACAATAGAAGAAAAGAAAGAAGGGAAGAAGGGAAGAAACACACCCCCTATATCCCCCGTGGAGCAGTTTGAGGAATTTTCCCGAGCTTATCCAAAAGCATGTGCAGGTTTTCTTGTTGAATCTGAATATTGCAATGCGGTTATGGCTGGTGTACCGGAAGATGATCTGATAGTGGCTGCACAAAATTACGCTGTTGATTGCCAAAAGAAAAGGACACCTGATCGTTATATTAAAAATGCAGAGAATTTCTTGAAAGAAAATTTGTTTATGCAGTACCTGAAAGGAGAGTGCGATGGATCATCTGGAAGAAATGCTGGAACGCATGAGAAATCAGTCAACGAACTTATGCAGGAACGGGGAGATACAGGAGACTTCAAAGGCTTCTGATGTATGCCCGATCTGCCAAGGGAATGAGTGGATTTTGATAAAAAAGGACGGTGTTGAGTGTGCAGTGCCGTGTAAATGCCGAGAAAGAGCGGTTATGTCAAGGCGGTTGCGGTTTGCTGACATTCCAGAGGCTTTCCGAGGGATAGATTTAAAATCATTTCGCATGGATGTGTACAGGAAGCAGGAAAGTAAAAAGATGGTGTCAGATGCCTGTAAAATCATAAAAACTTATCTGGATGATTTTGTGAACCAGAAAGAAAGAGGCATGGGATTGTATATCTGGTCGAGGACAAAGGGAAGCGGTAAGACGAGGATCGCTGCCGGGATTGCAAATGAGCTGATGAAAAACTATGCAGTGAAGTTTGCAGTGTCACTGACCATCCTGCAAGAGATTAAGAATACATGGCGGAGAGATACAGAATACAGTGAGAACCAGCTTTTAGACGCACTTTACACCACAGACATCCTTGTGATTGATGATTTCGGAGTGGAGAGACCAGCGGACTGGATCAACGACAAGATGTATCAAATCATCAATGAGCGTTACATAAACCGAAAAGTGACTATTTTTACGAGCAATGATCCGTTGGAGACGTTGCAGTATGATGACCGGATCACGAACCGCATCAAGGAACGGACGTATCAGATCGCATTCCCAGAGGAATCGGTTCGGGACCATATAGCAGAGCAGTTACGGGAAGAAATCATTGAAAAAGTAATAAATTCGGGAGGGAGCAGTTGAAATGACAGATGAAACCAAGCAGGAGATAGAAGCGGTACGGATGTTGTTAATAAATACATTGGTAAGAAATGGCGTAAGCATAGCACTTGTAGGAAGTGAAGATACCGGAAAAGACGATTGATGCATTATGTTTTTTGATACCGCAGTGTATTGTCGCACCTGGAAATTTAAAGGGATATCTGTTAAAACAAAGGATTTAGTGAGGTAGAAGATGGCGAAATGTAAAAATTGTGATAATCTCGGTTATCTATTTGACGGAGATAGGGTAGGCGAAAGAGTATGGTGCGGCAATATAGCAGACAGCCCAGTTTTAGACATGGAAAGGGACTGTGAGTACTATGTACCACAGACCAATGCAGACCGGATCAGAAGCATGACGGATGAAGAGTTGGCAGAAGTATTATTTGGATGTTGCATAGAACACATGGGCGTAGAGGAATGTTCTCATCCTGAAGAGGCTTGCAAATCATGTGTTTTGGATTGGCTTAAGGAAGAAAGTGAGGAATAGCATGGAGAGATTAACAGAAAGGAATCCATCATGGATTGATGATGAAATGTGGGAAAGGGCATGTGAACCGGATTGCGAGGAAATAGATGCCGTATATCGGAAACTCAAAGACTATGAGGATGCCGAAGAGCAGGGCAGGTATATCAAGTTGCCGGAAAAAGTCGAAGAAACGGAATATAGAGAGTGTGTGCACACAAGAACTAAATGCCACCATGAAAATTGTAAGTGTTCGGAATGCCCTCTTACTGAATTGTTTTGTGATGAATTTTATACAGCAATGGATAGGTGCTATGAGGATGCATATGCTAGAGGATGTCTTGCCGGAATGGAAGTGGAAAAAGCCGAAGCAAAGCTGAAAGAAATGGAGAAGGGAAATGGAGCACATAACAAATAAGGAACTGACTATACGGCAGATTGGAGAGTTCTGCACAAACACTCTCTGCAAGAAATGCCCTGTTGCAAAGTGGAATGAGGAAAGCGGTTTGCACAATGGATGTATGGAGAGTTTAAGACTTCCAGAGGTATCGAGGATCATGTTGGAGCAGATCAAAGGAAGAAAGGTGAAGCGTGATGGTAGATAGATATTTATTCCGCGGAAAGCGGAAAGACAACGGTGAATGGGTGGAAGGCTGTTTTTTGAAAACATGGGTAACATTATGGATTTTTAGTATTGATGAAAAAGCTGCTAATATGATAATTCCATCCACCATCTGCCAGTGCACCGGACTTAAGGATAAGAAAGGCAAGCTGATTTTTGAGAATGATATTCTTTCAGGGCATATCGATGATGAGTTTCCAGAAGATGAGACGAGAAAGCGTGTCGTGTGGCATGAAAACGGATGGTGTACGAATGAGCCGGGCTGTGATGACTACGAGGCACTGGATGATTTTGATTCAGAGAATTTTGAAGTGATCGGCAACATGATTGATAACCCGGAACTGTTGGAGGTGTAGCCATGATGGAGAGTGAAGCAATTAACGTTTTAAATATGATTGAAGCACATGGGGATTTGGCGATAAAAGCTAAGCAGACGGCAATCAATGCGCTTGAAGAAGTACAGCAGTACCGTGCGATTGGTACACTGGAAGAATTAAAAGAAGCTATGAAGTATGTTTGGCTTGTTAAAAAGCATGGAACGATTGGAAAAGCCTTGGAAGAATGCGCAGAGTATGAATCAATCGGAACACTGGAAGAATGCCGGGCGGCGATGGAGAAGCAGAAAGCAAAGAAACCAATGCATGTAACGAATAGTTATTTTGGATACCAGAAACATAAAGAACATGTTGGTTATTGTCCAGATTGTGGGCATCAAGTAAAAGAACCTTATGGATGTCCAAATTGTTTAAGAAAAATTGATTGGAGTGATGAAGAATGAGTGAAAGCCTTAAGCCATGCCCGTTCTGTGGTGGAAAAGCAATGTTCTTAACCATTACAAATAAGTCATCACATTCGGCTGTTGGGGTAATGTTCAAAATCAAATGTATGAAATGCGGAACAGAACTTCCAAAAAGCTATGAATGTGAGATGTATATGGATCAGGACGGAGGCATCAGAACAGGTAAAGACGAGCGAACGAAAGCAATTACAGATTGGAACAGGAGGGCGAGTGATGGGAAGACTGATTGATGCTGGGTTGATTTTAGACAACTTAAGCGGACGGATTGAAAGCATGAAAGATTATGATGCAGTAAAAGATGTGATTAACAATATGCCAACTGCCTACGATGTGGACAAGGTTGTGAAACAGTTGGAAGAAGTTGAAAAAATAATGACATCACCAGTGAACAGAGATTGTTTTGGAGAAGAGTGTAGAGCATCGGACTGCACGGTATGCCTTATTAGTAAGGCAATCGAGATTGTGAAAGGCGGTGGAGTAAAGTGACAAGCATAGAATTATGTAGAATGTGTACCGAGTATTCTTCGGACACAAGATGTGAGCATAAAAAGGATTGCAAATTGCAGAAGATTTTGACAGAAAATAAAGCGTTAAGGGCAGAAAATAAAGAACTTCGAACAAAAGCGTTTAGAAATTCATGGGAGAAATCCCCTGACATGATGGGAAGATGAGGTGGTGTAGATGACAATTAAACCGATTTTATTCAACACAGAAATGGTTCGGGCAATTCTGGACGGACGGAAGACCTGCACCAGACGTGTGATAAAGCCGCAACCACAATCAAGGCTATGTTATACATATGCAGGTAGCCACAAGGGTTGTATAGGAAAATGGACATATCCAAACAGGGGAGCACACGAATTTTGGGGCGAAGAATATAAGCTTCCGGAAAATATAAAGGATGAGGAATTAAGCAAACAATGGAATCCGCCATATCACACGGACGATATACTGTACGTGAGAGAAACATGGAAAAAGGCACCGAACGGATACTATTACTACGAAGATTGGCAGAAAGATGATATAGCCGATGTTACTAAATGGAAACCATCAATTCATATGCCGAAAGAAGCGGCACGTATCTGGCTTAAGGTTACGGATGTGAGGGTGGAGCGGTTGCAGGATATCACACCAAAGGGGGCAGAAAGCGAAGGTGTTGGAAACCTTTTCTATGATGATATCGGATACGGTGAAAAAAATTATGGAACAGAAGTAGACCCAGAGTACGGGATTACAAAGGAACAATTTGCTTGGTTGTGGGAATCAACCATCAAGAAATCCGATATTGACCGCTACGGTTGGGATGCGAATCCTTACGTTTGGGTAATCGAATTTGAGCGGTGCGAGAAACCGGAAGGAGTGTGAATATGCCTAAAGGAATATTGATAATGGACGATATGCCGGAATGCTGTGCTGATTGTCCTTGTAGCTTTTTCGAAAGAGATAATCCAATATTAAATTTAATATGTGGTGTGACACAAGAAGATGCATATAACGTTGGAAAGCCAGATTGGTGTCCGCTCCGGGAACTGCCGGAGAAGATACCAAAGTTAAAATCCGGTTATGAAGATCTCAGCACATCAATACGTCGGGTGGGTTGGAATGCCTGCTTGGATGAAATTTTAAAGTAAATTGAAAGGAGTGAGAGGTTTGCTGGCCAGCGTGAAAGAGCTCTTTACTCCGAGAAAAAATGGAATCAGTAAAAGAACGTATGGAGCGAATCGGAGCATACGAAAAGATAGCATCTTTTATGCAGAAAGAAAAGCAGCCATATGAATATAAAAGAAAATACGCACAGATCAGAGCAGAAGAATTTGCAACTGAATGTGATGGAAGATTGCTCAACTACCATGTTTCGGTCGGTGGACTTGACAGTATAATCTTATACCTGTTTTTACATGAGGTATGCGGAATTGATGCACCAGGAGTCAGTGCATCTACACTGGAAGACAAGAGTATACAGAGAGTACATAAGGCTCTTGGAATAATAAATGTACCGCCACTGAAAAGAGATGATGGCACATATTGGACAAAACCAAAGGTTATACAGGAATTTGGGTTTCCGGTCATTTCAAAAGAGATTGCCGGGAAGATAGAACTTTTGCAAAATCCGAGCGAGAAGAATAAGACAGTCCGTCATGCGATCATAACCGGAGAAACTGGAGAATATGGTGGATGGCAGAAAAACTCAAAAATGCAGTTAAATCAACGATGGTTACAGTTGTTCGGTGGATATGAGAATGAAAATGAAGGGTGTGATTTCCAGAAGCCAGACTTCCTTGTATCTGCTAAATGCTGTTATTATCTCAAGGAAAAGAACTGTGATAACTGGGGAAAGAAACATAATAGCGTGCCATATCTGGGACTGATGGCATCAGAAGGCGGCAGGCGTGCCAAGAGCTTGCGGATGAACGGATGTAATTATTTCGGAGCATCCACGATCAGATCAGCACCATTCGCAATCTTCCATAGGCAGGACATTTTAAAACTCGCACTGGAAATGGACGAACTGTGGAAAGCCGGACTGAGAGAAAAATATCATGAGAAACTTTTGAGAGATGGAAAATTATCTGAAAGTTTTGAAATGCCAGACAGCATTATACCGGAGATCTACGGAGCGATTGAAAAAAAGCCAGATGGTACATTGTACACGACAAAGGCGCAGCGCACCGGATGCAGTATGTGTGGATTTGGGATTCACATGGAAAAGAGACCACATCGGTTTGATCTGTTGTATGAGAGCAATCCGAAAGAGTGGGATTATCTGATGTTCCATATGTGCAAGGATAAGGATGGGAACGACTATGGATGGGCGAAGGTTCTGGACTACATTGGAGTTGGATGGGACCCGACAACCATCGGTGGAAATTGTAAGGGACAGATAAGTTTACCTTTATAGGAAATGCACTAAAAAAGCACCTGTCCTGTTCGGTTAACAATTTTTTGGGGCTGGATTATGATTTATTTTTCTTTATTGTTTTTAATGGTTTCTATCAGTTGAGCCGTTATGACTATTAATGTTAGAAGCTGCAAAACATCTGAAATATTCAACATAATCACCTGCCTTATCATAAATTTAAGCCTACTAAGGTATGGTGCTGTAAATATATTGTAGCTTTTATTTAAAAATTGTCAATAACAAGAATTATTACAGAAAGGAGCCGAACCAGCGCGCATAAAGGGTACCCGGTTCCTATGGGAAATGAATATAAAAGAAAAAAAGATATTAGATGTAACATGCGGATCTAAAACGATTTGGTTTAATAAAAATCATCCGGCGGCGGTGTATTGTGATAAGCGGTCAGAAAATCTAACTGGAATATGGAAGTCAACAAATGGAGAATCTGAGCGAACCTGCACAGTATCACCTGATATACAGTGCGATTTCACAAATTTACCGTTTGGAGATAATACATTTGCACTTGTAGTGTTTGATCCACCGCATCTGGAACATGTTGGAGAAAACGCATGGATGAAAAAGAAGTACGGAAGACTGGAAGATAATTGGCCGCAGATGCTACATGACGGTTTTCGTGAGTGCATGAGAGTTCTAAAGCCGGATGGCGTACTGATCTTTAAATGGTCCGAGTGTCAAATTCCAGCCAATAAGGTATGGGATGCGATAGGTCAGAAGCCCTTATTTGGACATAGAAGCGGGAAAGCATCAAAAACATTTTGGGGCTGCTATATGAAAGGTATTACGGACTTCCCGGAGGTGATGCCATGAAAGAAGAAACACCGGAGAAGAAAGTAAAAATATATTGCCAGTATATCCGTGAAGAAATATCGCAATGGAAGGATATAAATCAGAATGGATGTAATGATCCGTTCTGGTCCGATGGCTGCAACATGAATCTGACACGGAATCATATCATTTATTATCAACGTCAGATCGCAGAAATCTGTGCCGAGAATCAGTTACCGTTGCCGGTAGAATACTATTTGTCAGTTCCGCCGGAGGTTGATAATTATTATATGGCAAATCTCAAACAGAAAGAAAGAGTTAAGCGTATATTTTGCCAGCGAGAGATGCCAGAAAGAAAAAGATATATTTATGACGAGCAACAAATGAGTTTGTTTTAAAGGAGAAAAAACATGGAAAAATTCTATATTGTTACAAATGCAGATTTTTTAAATGAAATTAAAGATTACAACGTCCATGACGAAGAAAGACGAAAATTGATAAATGAATTTTTTAACGAAAAAGGAATTGCAGGGCACGCCTATCATATCGGCGGCAATGGATTTTGCAATAGACCATTCGAAGATTTTGAAAAACACAGTATTCGTCTTTACGTCGAGGATTGCGAAGAAAATAATGCAAAGTTCGGTAAGGAATTATTAAAACCTGTCAATATATTCTGTGATTCCGATGTGATGATGCGTAGTTTCAGAGCAAATAGCAAAACATTAAAAGAGTTTCAGGAATTATGCATTGAGAGAAAAATCATAATTAATAATCATCCAGTTAGAGAAGGAGATTATTTTCAGGAATTGCGTTACGGCGGTTATTCAGTTACCAGATTTGAACATGACGGAAAATGCTATCTGAACGTTAAAACTAAAAAGAATGGAATAACACCAGAGAGTGATGGGTTCACAGAAATTAAGGGAAGTGAGTATTACAAAGCACTTGAAGAATTTGAAAGTGGGAATTAAAAGGTCAGTTAAATTAGAATTTAGGAGGCGAAGTATGAAGTATGTTCATTGGCTCAAGATAAGCGGATATACGGATTGCAAAGAAACCGCTAGACAATTTCAGGAGATAGAAAACTACCTTAATTCTTATCCAAAAGCAAGCGCACTATTATATCAATACGATAGTGGTTCTTTTAATTGGGTTGTAAGACTTGAGTGCAGTCAATGCTATAATGATTTGGATTTGAATGTAAATAGTTTCTCCACGGAATTACAGAGATTGAATAGAAAACCAGGGAATATAGGGAGAGAACAAGATTTTAAATTTCCAGAACACTATAGAAAATATTTGTAGATTCGAATGATTCTACAAATTTAGAAATTTAAAGGAGAAATTATATGAGTAAATTTGAAAAGCAAAAACAAACATGCTGTATATGTAAGGGGCATAAAGCCAATGAACCATTTGAAATTAGAGATGATTTTGGTGTCTTATATAAAACATCGCATATCTCTAATTGTCCTTATTGTGGCAGATTTTTAACAGAAAATTATAGCTAAACTGAACTATTTCCAAAATGGAAATAGCTGAAAATTAGAATTAATGGAGGAATAGTAGGATGGTACATGCAATTTGTGATTTTTGTGGAAAAGACTGCGATAGGACTGCAACGCTGTTATCTATGACACCTTTCCAAAATTTTGCCAGATATCACACGGACAATGAACCATATGGGCGTAGAGAAAAAACAAGAAGCTTTGTTATTTGCTATGATTGTTGTAAAAAGCATAATCTTCCAAATCCATATGAAACTTATTCTGGTATTACTAAGCAGGAAGGGCATTATGAAAAGTGTCTTGATAATTATACAGATGTAGATCTTTTGGATGATAAGAAATATGATTGGTAAACTGAACTTTAACGGATTAAACGGAGGTAGAAAAAAGATGGCTAACTTTTATAAGAGTAATGATGTAGACATTGATTTTTCAGAGGAAGAAAAGGAAATATAAAAAAAAGCAAGTGAAATTCTGAATGATTTAGGTGCAAGACTTTGGCAAAACGATTGTGACGAAGAGGGCGTTTTCTTTTCTGATCTAGGAGGCGCAATTGAAAATGCATTAGAGGGAGATTACAGGATGCCATAGAACAAAACTGAATATTGATATTTTTGCCGGCTGAAATATGCCGGTAAAAATTGTATACAGACATTAGCATTGTAGTACATTGAGAATTGAATATTGGCGGTTGTGGATGTATAATGATACAAAATGCAAATGAAAAGAGGATTGTGAATGGAAATATTAGTAAAGATAAATGACTGTCTTGGAAATTTTGATAACATTGTAGGTTCACTTGGATTGATTGTTTCAATTATTGGTCTTTTCGTTGGTTTAATTGGAGGAAAAGAGATAAAAGAAGCAAATGAACTTAAAATTCAATTTGGAGATTTAAAGACAAAAATCGAAAATCTTGAAATAAGTAATTCACAAGTTGCTCAAACGATAAATAATAATGGACTTGGATATAGAGATACAAAGGAGCTGGCAGAGGATGTTGTGGCAAAAAAAACGAAAAATAAGCCAGATGTGATTTTTTCAGATGAAGAACCTCAAAATTTAAAAGAGGGAGATCAATGGATAGCTCCTTATTAATGCATCTATCTATTAATCGTCAATATTCGATGTCGGAAAATTTTTATACATATACTGGGTAGTTTTAGAGGAAGGAATAAGAGAAAAAATGGAAATTACTCAATGTCTTTGTAAAGATGATACAATATGGAGAATTGTTGAAGTTTTGGCACCATTTATAATTCTAATAATAACGTTACATGACGAGAGAAAACAAAACGCCAAATATAAGAGACAGGAGCTAAAGCTGCAATATTTGAAAGAATGTATTGGCTGGCTGAGCGAATTAGAAATGTTAGCGTATATTGTTTCAGATAAAGCTGTTGAGTGCGTATGCTCTTCCGATACAGAAAAGTTTATTACAAGTCATAGGGAATTTAACTGGGAAGCAAATGCAATGATGGAAAAATGTTTAGTAGGAATAGGGACATATAGTAGCGTGTTAAAAGCGCTATGTATAGAATTTGCCCCAGAAGAGATTAGACATTTGACCGGGAAATTTATGAGTGATCTTCGTGAAACATGCAAGGAGAACTGCATGGAACAGGAAGGACAGCAGGTAAAAAAGATAAATAGTAGCACATCAGAATTTCAAGAAGAGATAAGAAAAAAAATTTCCTTAGTAGGAGAAAATGTATCAAAACTATTAAAAGATGAAAAGTAAGACTATGTATGATATAATAGTTGTATAAGTTAGCGCCGTAGAGCCGAATATATGAGACTTAATGTCTTGTATGTCCGGCTCTTTTTTATTTTTGAAAACAATATATAAACCAAAATGTTGCATTAGATTATAATAAAAGCTTATAAAACGAGTGGAACATATGTTATAATGTTGCATAATACATAAACAGCTTGCACGAAAGGGGGAATGTGCATGATGAGTGAAAAAGAAACGTATGAGATCTGTAATGAGGTTGACAGCTTCATAGCCAGAGAATTAACAGAATCCATAATACATAAAGTGTCCTATGATATGCTTGAGGCTCATTATGGTATTCTCCCGATCAGCAGGCGGAGTTTTTACCGGAGACGCAGCATGGCACAGAGGTTAATGCGTCAGAGGATGTGTCATCTGGTAGAAGAAAAGAACGGACAGTATATGATTGTATGGGGAAGGGAGTAGAAATTTTTGAAAAAATGTTCATGCAGTGATATAATCTTTGTATGAGGGGGAATGCGAAAATGAAAAGATCAGATAGTAAACCAACTTATAAGGTTCGATTGCGCGGTGGTTTTTCAGACAGAAACAATATAAGCATCGAAAATAGAAATATGCAATATGAATCATTAGATGATAGAACGAGGGCAATGCTGATTAACATGACAAGCATTGTTTTGAACGATGTTGATTTCCAGAGAACACAGACATTTTACAAGTCAATAATAATTCAGGTATTTGCGTTTGAATTTGATTGTTCACAAATCTGTGATGAGAAAAATGTTAAGGAAATAATATATCAAACTATTCGTGAAAATACATATGATGAGGTTTTTTCACTTATTGAATTTATAGTTCAGAAAATGAAACAAATGAATTCCTGGAAGAAAGATGAATATGCTGAGGACTATAACACTATATTTAAAAATGAGTACGTTGGATATCGTTTTGTAAATGAAATTATTGTTCCAATCACAGATGAGAATGAAATTGAAGCAATAAATAAGGCTGCAGATAGTCCATATAGTATTGTTAATACACACATATCTAAAGCGGTTGGTTTTTTATCTAATAGAGAAAATCCGGATTATGAAAACTCAATTAAAGAAAGCATAAGTGCTGTTGAAGCTATTTGTAAAATACTTACGGGAGTAAATGGGAAAGAAGCTACACTAGGTAATATGCTAAAGAAAATTGAAGATAGCGGAGTGGTAATTCACAAAGCTTTAAAATCTGCATTCAATATTCTTTACGGATATACGAGCGATGCGAATGGTATCCGCCATGCAGGAGATATAGGTGGTCCATCATCAACATTCGATGAGGCAAAGTTTATGTTAGTATCGTGCAGTGCATTTATAAATTATTTGATAGGAGTATCTGCAAAATAAAAAAATATGATTCCATTAATACCAACCACCAATTACGATGGTTGGTATTTTTTGCCTTAAAGTTGGCACAAACAATATGTAAGTACGTGATAAAATTTTGTTAAAAGAAATACCAGGGGGAAATAAAGTGAACAATAACGATTTGAAAAAGGCGTACTTACAATCATATATTCCATCCATAAATGCAGCCAAACGTATAGAGGAAGAAATAGAACAATTGCGACTGGATAAAATGATGCCGTCTGTTATTATGGATGATATGCCGCATGCACATAATAAAACAGATCTGTCTGATTATATGGCAAAGTTGGACGAACTGATAAATAAGCTAATAGCTGCCAGATACAAACGTATTGATCTATATGCAGAAATATTTGCAGATATTGAAAAGATGGAAAATGAGACAGAAAGAGAGGTATTAACATATCGGTATCTTCGTCGGTACAGCTGGGAAAAGATTTGTGTGCATATGGGGTATCAGTGGGCACAAATTCACCGGATTCATGCTAATGCATTAAAAAACTTCAATCCAACAGGAGTATACTATCAACTGATGATAGAAAATGAGGAATCTGATAAAGATGATACACAATGATACATATATTCGTGATAATATATAAAATGAAAAGAGCGCAAGTAGAGAAGAATCTGCTTACGCTTTTTTTATGGGCGTCGGATGGCGTCCTATTCCCCCTAAGTTATTTGAGGGATACTGATAAAAGAAATGGTGGTGATGGTCCTTGCCAAAGGCAAAAGATGCGAGAGCGGACAAAGCCTTTGAAATGTATAAGCAAGGGCTTAAGCTAATAGATATTGCAAATCAACTAGGAGTAGCAGAGGGAACGGTACGAAGTTGGAAAAACCGGTACAAATGGAATGGCGAAACGAATGCAACGTTGCAAAAAAATAAACGCAACGTTGCGAAAGAAAATAAACAAACAAAGAAAGTAAAAAAAGAGTCTGTTGCAGATGAAGTAGAAGCGGTGATACAAAACGCTGATTTGACTGATAAGCAACAGCTTTTTTGCATTTATTATATTCGTTGCTTTAATGCCACCAAGGCATATCAGAAAGCGTATGATGTTGATTATGCGACTGCCGTGGTAAATGGTCCTAGACTGCTCGGAAATGCTAGGATAAAAGATGAAATTTTCAGGTTGAAACAAGAACGTCTCAACAGGGAGTTCCTGAGTGAGTCAGACATCCTCCAGAAGTATATGGACATTGCTTTTGCCGATGTGACTGATTTTGTGGAGTTTGGAAATGAGGATGTAGATGTGATCCTGGACACTGGAGAACGAAAGACTATCACAGTAAGCCATGTCAATATCAAGAATGATGCGGATGTGGACGGAACGATTATTTCAGAAGTGTCCAAAGGCAAGGACGGCGTAAAGGTAAAACTTGCTGACCGGATGAAAGCTTTGCAGTGGCTTTCGGATCACATGGATCTTGCCACTGAGAAGCAGAAAGCAGAGATTGCATTACTGAAAGCCAAAGTTCAGACAGATGACGGCGATGAGGTTGCAGATGATGGATTCCTTGAAGCTTTGAATGGTACTGCCGCGGAGGACTGGGGCGATGAAGAGAATCAGTAAGATTAAGCGGGTTTTCAAGTTCAAGCCATTTTCCAAGAAGCAGCGCAAGGTATTGAACTGGTGGTGTGAAGATTCTCCGGTTAAAGATAAGGATGGTATTATCGCAGATGGTGCTATTCGATCTGGCAAGACGGTGAGTATGTCGCTATCGTTTGTTATGTGGGCGATGAGCACATTTGACGGCGAAAATTTTGGTATGTGCGGCAAGACAATCGGTTCTTTCCGCAGAAATGTATTATTTTGGCTTAAGCTGATGCTGCGAAGTCGCGGTTATACGGTGGCAGATCACAGGGCTGACAATTTGGTAATCATCACAAAAGGAGATGTGACCAATTATTTCTATATATTTGGCGGCAAAGACGAACGATCACAGGATCTCATTCAGGGTATTACCTTGGCTGGGGTCTTTTTTGATGAAGTTGCGTTGATGCCGGAAAGCTTCGTGAACCAGGCAACCGGACGATGTTCTGTTGATGGTTCGAAGTATTGGTTCAACTGCAACCCGGATGGACCGTATCATTGGTTCAAGACCGGATGGATTGATAAGAGAGAAGAAAAGCATCTGTTGTATCTGCATTTCACGATGGATGATAACTTGAGTCTGTCGGAGAAAATCAAGGAACGATACCGTGGCATGTACACAGGTGTGTTCTACCGCCGGTACATCCTTGGACTATGGGCGATGGCAGAGGGCATTATTTACGACATGTTCGACACTGCCAAGCATGTGATTTCCAGCACGGCTGATCTGGTCAATGCAAATTATTATGTGTCCTGTGACTATGGTACACAGAATGCAACAGTATTCCTGTTGTGGTGCAAAGAACGTTCTGGGCGGTGGGTGTGCTGCCGCGAGTATTATTATTCCGGCCGAGATGAGGAAAGGCAGAAAACGGATAGTGAGTATGCGGATGATCTGGAGCGGTGGCTTGGTGATATAAAGCCGGTGAAGATCATTATAGATCCATCGGCAGCGTCCTTCATTGCAGAGTTGAAAAAACGAGGCTATGCGATCAAGAAAGCAAAAAATGATGTGTTGGATGGAATCCGGTTTGTGGCATCGCTGCTGAATCAGGAGAAAATCGCCATCAGTGACCAGTGCCCGAATACGATCAAAGAGTTTGGGTCGTATATCTGGGACCAGAAAGCATCTGAGCGTGGCGAGGATAAACCGGTAAAGCAGCACGATCATGCGATGGATGCTCTTCGGTATTTCTGTTATACGATTATTCGCAAGCCGGGCGGTATCAGCATTTTGAAATAGAGGTGAGAACATGGAACTTGAGGTTATGAAAAAACTCATAAGAAAATATGAACCGGGACATACAAAGTTTTCCTTTAATGCTATGCAGGCAGAGAGGTATTACCGGAATGAAACGGATATTTTAATTAATAAAATTAGTGATGAGAGAAAAGAGGATGCAGATAATCCGTTGCGTAATGCAGATAACCGGATTCCGAGGAACTTCCACGGACTTATTGTCAATCAAAAGGCCGCATATATGTTTACAGCACCGCCACTTTTTGATATTGGGAATGAGCATGGAAATGAAGTCGTGACAGAAGTACTCGGTGATGAATACCGGAAAAACTGCATGGAGCTGTGCGTAAATGCTTCCAATGCATCGGTGGGATGGATTCATTACTGGGAGGATGAAGATGAGACATTCCAGTGGGCGGTAGTCGACAGCAAGCAGATTATTCCGATTGAATCACACGATTTGAAAAAGAAACTGCTCGGTGTTCTTCGTGTGTATGATGAAATCGACGAGGAAACAGGAGATACCTATACAATTTATGAATACTGGGATAAGGAAAGTTGTTGGACGTTCCGGCGGAAGTGTGGCGACACTTTAGAAGATGGGCTGTTCTACTATAACACTTTCATGGTGCCGGATACCGGCGATTTTGTCGCAGAATATCGGCATGAATTCGGAGAGGTGCCTTTTATTCCATTCCCGAACAACAACACGAATACAAACGATCTGAAAAATATAAAACCGCTGATAGACGTTTACGACAAGGTCTACAGCGGTTTTATTAATGATTTGGATGATATACAGGAATTGATATTTGTACTGTCTGGGTATGGCGGAACTGATCTCGACACGTTTTTATCAGACTTGAAAAAATACAAAACTATCAAGGTTGATGGAGATGATGGAAGTAATCCGGGAGTGAGCACGCTCAACATTGAAATACCGATTGAAGCACGTAACAGCGTGTTGGAAGCCACCAGAAAGGCTATTTTTGAACAAGGGCAGGGATTTGATCCACAGCCGGAGAATTTTGGGAATCAGAGCGGAGAAGCTCTTAAATTCATGTATTCATTGCTGGAGATGAAAGCTGGGTTGACGGAAACGGAGTTTCAGCTTGGGTTTGCACGTCTGGTAAGAGCGATATGCCGACATGAAGTGATTGATTGTAAGAAAATCATTCAGACATGGTCCCGCACTTGTGTAAAGAATGACGCGGAACAGGCACAGATTTGCAAGGATTCGGTCGGAATTGTAAGTAAAAAGACAATCCTTAAAAATCATCCACTTGTTGAGGATGCGGACGCAGAATTAAAACAGTTAGAAAAAGAAGCACAGGAAGCACAAGAGAAAGCAGATGCTTATGTTGGAGCTTTTAATTCAAAAGGTGAGGAGAAAATTAATGAAGCAAACAGTGATGATTCTGGGGACGGAATATCAAATAGAAATACATAAATGGTCAGAAGATAAAGAATTAAGCCAAAATTCGTGGGCTGGTTACTGTTGTAGCGAAATCCCACTGATCGTTATAGCAGATTTAGATGATGAAGAGCATTTTTGGTTTCGCAATGACGAAGAAAAAGATGCGTACTTTAAGAGCTGCTTGCGCCATGAAATTATTCATGCATTTTTGAATGAAAGTGGATTGAAAGATAATTTTGAACATACTCCGCACGCTGGGCATGAAGAAACGATGGTTGATTGGATAGCAATTCAGTTTCCGAAGATTGCAACAGTATATAAAGAGTTGGGGATTTTATGAAATGAGGTGATTGCATGGAAAAGCGGACAAGTGAATATTGGCAGGAACGTTTCCAGCAGTTGGAAGAAGCGCAGCATGACACATCCGTTCAGACCATGCAGAGTATCGAGCAGGAGTTTCGGCGTACGGAACAAGTATTAGACGGAAAAATTAATGCTTGGTATCAGAGATTTGCATCCAATAACAAAATTTCAATGATAGAGGCAAGAAAATTGCTCAACAGTGATGAGCTGGAAGAGTTTAAGTGGGATGTACAGGATTATATTAAATATGGAGAAGAAAACGGTATCAATCAGCAGTGGATGAAAGAACTTGAGAATGCTTCGGCAAAGGTACATATCAGCAGATTGGAGGCACTTAAGTTACAGACACAGCAGGAATTTGAAAAATTGTACGGAAATTATCATGATTCCATAGATGAGCATATTACAAATCTTTATACATCTGGATATTATCACACAGCATTTGAAGTACAGCGAGGTATGGGTGTTGGCTGGCAGATGCAGAATTTTAATTCAGAGAAAGTCAGTGATATTATACATAAACCGTGGGCTGTTGATGGACGTAACTTTTCAGATCGTGTTTGGATGGACAAAACAAGACTAATTAACAGTATGCATGATTCTTTAACTCGAATGTGTATTACAGGGGAATCACCGGATAGAGCTATACAGGAAATATCCAAGAACATGAAAGTGAGCAGGTCACAGGCTGCGAGGATTGTTCAGACGGAATCGGCGGCTTTTTCTGCCAGGGCACAGGAATCATGTTTTTCTGATCTTGGTGTGGAAGAGTTTCAAGTGGTTGAGACCTTAGATAGCAATACGTGTGATACATGTGGAGAGATGGATGGAAAACATTTTCAAATGAAAGATTATAAGATTGGTGTTACCGTACCGCCATTTCATCCGAATTGCCGTGGCTGTACATGCCCTTATTTTGATGATGAATTTGACAGTGTGGGCGAACGTGCTGCCCGTGGCGAGGATGGAAAGACCTACTATGTGCCGGCAGATACGACGTTTGAGGAGTGGAAAAAATCGTTTGTTAATGGTGATGCGGACTTTGTGTCAAACAGTTTCCAACCACGATATGGAGCGGAAAAGGAGTGGAAACATGTAAAATTTAAGACCAAAACAGAAAACATACAAGAATATACTGACAAAAAACGGGAGCAGAATTTCTTTGGGATTCCAGTTGATAAAACTGCATCTTGGATAGGGAAAGATAATAAAATTGGTAAAGTAGAGGATTTACAGGAATATTTTGTAAATGGTGAAGCTTTCAAAGTTGATGGAAAGAGAGTGCTGTTGGATTATTCGGAACATGAAAAAGAAATTGCAAATATTATTGCAAAAGGAACTGGGAAAGATATAAAGATGGTTCCAAGGATAACGTTCCCTCAAAATATACAGACACCGGATTACCTGATAGATGGAATAAAATTTGATTTGAAAACTCCCCTTGGAAATGGAAAAAATACGTTGTATGGGATGGTAAAATCGAAAAAGAAACAAGCAAATAATTTTGTTATATGTGCTGACAAAACTGCACTAAGCATGGATGAGATAGAGCAACAGATGCAAGGAATTTATAGCTCAAGAAATACGGCATTTGTTGATATAATTATTTTGGTAAAGAATCAGGAGATTGTGAAAATCTATAAAAGAAATAAATAAGAGCCATTTTCGCTCCCGGCAACTCTGTATAACACAGAGGCAAAGGGGGGAACAAAATGACTCTTATTAAGATATCTTATGTATATATTACAACAATATCCGTAAAAAAGCAATAAAAACCAGTAATAACAGGACAACCGGAAATTTATGAACTGAACGGTGCAGGTTGACACCAAGTAAGTTCCTCCGGCAGTCCTGTTTTTATATTGTCTTTTATCCGCAGACATTAAAGAACGGCATTACTCATCTGGAGAATAAACAGAGAATCCCAATACCCGGAGAGCGGGAATAAAAATCTATGGAGGATAAGAAAAAATGGAATGGTTAAAGGCAATTTTAGAAAAAGCAGAGATTAAAGATGGAAAACTTGATGTGGATGCAGTCATGAATGCGGCACAGAAAGAGTTCCCAAAACATGCAGTACCAAAAGATGATTTTAATAACAAAGTCAAAGAGTTGGAAACTGCAAATGACACGATCACAGAGCTTAAAAAATCCAATGGAGATAATGCAGATTTGCAGAAAAAAATTGGAGAATATGAAACTGAGATTAAAGACCTTAAATATTCAGCAGAGAAAACAGCAAAGACATACGCCTTAAAAGAATCTCTTGCAAAGCAGGGAGTTCTGGATCCAGACTATCTGATTTATAAGGCAGGTGGGCTGGATAAGTTCAACTTCGATAAAGAAGGGAAGCCTGTTGGCGTAGAGGATGCTGTGAAACCATATAAAGAGGATGCGGCAATGGTACATTTGTTTAAACAGGAACAGCAGAAACCACCGTATAATCCGAAAAATGGTGGCGCAGGTGGTACAGCAAATCCATTTGCAAAGGAAACATTCAATCTGACTGAGCAGGGACGCATTTTAAAAGAAAATCCAGCACAGGCAAAAGAACTTGCCGCTGCGGCTGGAGTAACGATTTAAGAAAGAGAGGATAAATATTTATGGCAATTACAAAAATTTCAGACGTTATTGTACCGGAACTTTTTAACCCGTATGTAATCAACAGAACAATGGAGTTATCAGAGTTTTTCAAGAGTGGGATTGTGGTAAACAGTCCAGAATTTGATGTGTTGGCAAGCGAAGCGGCAAGAACACATAATATGCCGTTTTTTGAGGATTTACAGGGGGAATCCGAAGCGATTCTTGAAGATGTCAAGATGACTGCTAAGAAAATTGGTTCCAATGAGGATGTATCAACTACCATTTTCCGCCAGAATATGTGGGGAGCAACGAATCTTTCCGCTGCTTTGGCAGGTGCTGATCCAATGAAAGCGATTGGTGATCTGGTTGCGTCTTATTGGGCACGTGATATGCAGAAAGAGCTGATTGCGATTCTTACTGGAGTATTTGGTACAACTACAGCAGGATCGGAAGGAACACCGGCGGCAGAGACCAGAATGAAAGATCATATTCTTGATCTTACTGCAGGTAAGACAGAAGCAGCAAAGCAGATCAGTGCGTCAGCATTTATTGATGCATGTCAGTTGCTTGGTGATGCACAGTCACAGTTATCTGGCGTCGCAATGCATTCAGCAACAAAGTCTTATCTGAAGAAACTGAATCTCATTGAGACAGAGCGTGATTCTACGGATGTAGAGTTTGATACCTATCAGGGTAGACGTGTAACTGTAGATGACGGATGCCCAGTAGGTGCCGGAGGTGTGTACACTACATATCTTTTTGGAAATGGCGCAGTAGCATATGGTAATGGTTCTCCTGTTGGGTTTGTGGCTACCGAGACGGATCGTGATAAACAGACCGGTGCTGGTATTGATTATCTCATTAACCGTAAAGCATTTATTTTACATCCAAGAGGAATTGCATACACTGGAGCAAAACGTGATCATGTGGAAACACCACTCCGTACAGAACTTGCGATGGCAGAGAACTGGAAACCTGTATATGAGTCAAAACAGCTTAGAATTGTTGCTATTAAACACAAAATCGGGTAGGTGATGATCATGGAAGGAAGTAGCAAGCTGACAGCCGAAAGGCTGTTAGCACTTCTTGGATTAAATGCCGATGAGCAGAGCATAGAAATATGTGTAGAGTTTGCATTGGATAACGCAAAAGAAATTGTGAAAAATTACTGTCACATTGATGAAATACCAGTAGAATTAGAAACAACAGTTTTGCGCATGGCAATGGATATTTACAGAAATGAAAAGCCGGGAGAATTAGAGACACCACAAAGAGTTTCTTCGGCTCAAATCGGTGATACTTCTACATCATTTGGCACTGTATCTGCATCATTTACAGATAGTCTCATGAAAAACTACAAATCATCTTTAAACCGATACAGGAAGGTAGTGTTCACATGAACATGGTAAGAAAAATCATTGAAAGCACATATGATGGAAGATGCACCGTGACGCAACGTGCAGAATGCGAGAAGCCTAATGGATCGACAGGATTTACTAATACTGTGATTTTAGAGAATGAGCCTTGCAGACTTTCTTTTAATAGTAAGGAATCTACCAAGGAAGGAGATAGAGCTTCAATTCAAACGCAAACTGTAAAGCTATTTTTAAAACCGGAGAAAATCATAGAACCAGGTTCAAAGATATCGGTAACGCAGAATGGTGTCACAACGGATTATGCAAGCTCCGGTAAGCCGGCGGTATATGAAACACATCAGGAAGTTATTCTCGAATTGAAGGAAAAGTGGTCATAATGAGCGTAAAGTATAAAGAATTACAGGATTTCACAAGAAAAATCGAGGATCTTAATAAACAGCAGAAAGAGGAATTTATGAAGGCCTGCTGTAAAGAATTGGCTGCCAGATTATTAGAAAAAGTAATAAAGCGTACTAAGCCTGGGAATTATTCAAAAGAAATTGAAGTAACAGCAAAAAGAGATTCGAAATACCATAAAAAGGGAGATAAATATAAAAAGAAGGTCACTCCCAAAAAAGGAGGTACACTCAGGCGTGGCTGGACAGCGGAAACATATGAAGAGGCAGTAAATGGCAATGGAAATGGTAAAAAACCAGAAGAATATGCAAATTCAATGAAAATTGATCGTATTGGTAATACATTCAGAGTCGAGATTATAAATCCTGTTGAATATGCTGCATATGTGGAATACGGTCACAGAAAACGAAATCATCAGGGATGGGTTCCGGGAAAATTCATGTTAACAATTTCAGAAGCAGAATTAAGAACCGTTACACCACAGATTTTAGAACGAAAATTGCAAAAATTTCTGGAGGACGCGATGAAATGATACAAAAAGTAATTGATGGTATTATTACAGCAATCAGGACAGAATATGATTCAGCACATTTTAAAGTGTATACAGAATTGGTAGAGCAGGGATTAAGAAATCCGTGTTTTTCTGTTATGTGTCTGAATCCAAGTGTGGAAGTGACTGGAAAAGTTCGCTCAAGACGATATTATCCGTTTGTGATTGACTATTTTCCTAAATCAGATGATGAGCCTGTGGATGAATGTAATACCGTCTATGAGACTTTAATTGAATGCCTCGGTGATATTATTGTAGAGGATAAGATTATACATGGCAGTAATGTAAGTGGAAATGTAGTGGATGGAGTTTTACATTTTCAGATTACATATGATCTCTTTTTGCTCAAAAAAGAGGAATTAGAAAGCATGATGCAGTTTGAGGAAAGCACAAAAGTGATGTAAAGGAGGATAACATGGCAGAAACAAAAAAAGAACCAGAAAAGATTTTATTCTCAAAGGAACAGATTGTAAGTTCCATGAGATATAAAAAGTACAGAGATTTTTTGGTTGGAAATCTGGACAATGATAAAAATTATTCAACAGAAGAAATTGATAAGATGATTGATTCGTTTTATGGAAAGGGTAAGAGTGGAAAATAATGGCATTAGGTGGAGGAACATATTTAACACAGAATAAAGTACTTCCGGGGGCTTATTTTCAGTTCATTTCAAAAGCAATTGCATCAGCAACGTTATCAGACAGAGGCGTAGCTGCAATGGCGTTGGAACTGGACTGGGGTGCTGATGATAAGGTGATTGGTGTCACAGCTTCGGATTTCATGAAGGATAGTAAAAAAATATTTGGATTCGACTATGATGCAGCAGAAATGTTGTCATTAAGAGAACTTTTCAAACATGCGTCCAAAGTATATGTATATAAAGTTACTTCTGGGGGAGTAAAAGCTTCAAATACATTTGCGGAAGCAAAATATACAGGCAAAAAGGGAAATGACCTTAAGGTTGTTATTCAGACAAATGTGGATGATGGTGAAAAATTCGATGTGTTACTGTATCTTGGAACTGAAAAAATGGACAGCCAGACAGTTTCAAAAGCATCAGAGCTTATTGACAATGATTTTGTTGTGTGGAAAAAATCCGCTGAATTGTCTGTTACGGCAGCGACGGCATTAAGCGGTGGAACAAACGGTACTGCATCGACATCAAATCATCAGGCATTTTTGGATAAAATCAGTTCTTATCCAGATGTGAATGCAATTGGATATGCTGGATCTGAAAGTGCAGTAAAAGGACTGTATGCCGCTTTTGCAGACAGATTGAGAAATGATGTAGGCATTCGATTACAGGTGGTTATGCACGATTATAGTTCGGCAGATTCGATTTCATGTGTAAATGTGAAAAACAGTGCAGAACTTGTGTATTGGGCTACAGGTGTTATTGCCGGTACTGCTGTAAATAAGTCTGCAACGAATATGAAATATGATGGCGAATTAAGCATTAACACTGAATTTACCCAGGATGAACTTACAGAAGCTTTGGGAAAAGGCGAATGGGTGTTACATCAGGTGGGTACAGAGGTTCATGTTCTTGAGGATATCAATTCTTTTACCAGCATTACAGACGAAATGGGCGATATTTTCAAGGATAATCAGACAATCCGCGTCATCGACACAAGAGCAGATTCCATTGCTTCAATTTTTGCTTCCAAATATCTTGGCAAGGTTCCGAATGACAAATCGGGAAGAGTAAGTTTATGGTCAGATATTGTGAAAATTGATCAGCAGTTAAGCGATATCAATGCAATCGAAGATTTTGACCCAGAAGATATTACTGTAGAACAGGGCGATACAAAGAAATCAGTACTTATTAACAGTGCAATTACCATTATTAATACAATGGAAAAATTGTACATGAAATCAATGATTGAGTAACAGGAGGAAGATGGGCATGTCGAAACAGTTTATGAATACGCAGGATGCACCAAGCGCAAAACAGGCAGAGTTTTTTTGCACAATTAATGGAAGACGTTATTCTATGCTTAATGCAAAAAAATTTGAAGCAAAAGCAAATGTCAAAAATGCCGATGTGACAAGATTAGGTGCATTGATTGATGGTAAAAAAGCGGTCGGACTTACCATTAAATTCTCAATGACAGTTTATAAATGCAGTGAAATGTTTGATAAATTGATCGAGGAATTTAAGAATACAGGATTATTGCCAACCTTTGAATGCCAGGTAACGAGTAGCGATTCAGCAACTTGTATGGGACGGAGCACGAAGGTATATAAGCAGTGTGTAATTGAGGGAGATGTTCTCTTATCAATGTTTGACGCAGACGGTGAATTTGTCGAGCAGACCATTGAAGGATATGCAATGGATTTTGATTCACCAGAGAGATATACAGATCCAGAATATATGTAAAGAGTTAAGGCAGACAATTAGCAGATTATGCAGTGTCTGCCTTTATATTTTAAGAAAGAGGTAAGTGATATGGGAAATTTAGCATATTTTTTGAAAAAGAACAAAAAGGAAAAGAAAAATGCATTTTTTGCTGCAACAAAATCATTATGCGATGAAAATGGAGAACCGTTAAAATGGGAAATTAAAGCTTTATCAACAAAAGAAACAGAAGCTATCAGAGAAAAATGCACAATAGATGTTCCAGTCACCGGAAAACCAGGTGTTATGCGACCAAAAGTAAATTCTTCTAAATATGTAGCAGAATTACTCGTTTCAGCTGTAGTATACCCAGATCTTTATAATGCAGAATTACAGGATTCCTATGGAGTTAAAACTGCATCAGATCTTTTGAAAGAAATGGTAGATGATCCGGCAGAGTATAACAATTTTGTCGAATTTGTCCAGGAATACAACGGATTAGATGAAACCATGAATGATAAGGTGGAAGAGGCAAAAAACTAATAGAAGGCGGCGATAGTGAAGCCAATTATGCATATTATGCATTGCATAAGCTTCATATATTGCCGTCCAGATTAATGGAACTAGATGAAAATGAGCGTGCTTTTATTTATGCGGCAATTGATTTGAGGATTGAAGCTGAAAAAAGGCAGGAAGAAAAAATGAAGCATAGCTCAAAATAACAAGAGTATTAAAATTATATTTATGCTCATGAAAGGTTGGTGGATTTATGGCGATAGGAACAGCTATTGAGATAACTGATAAGATGACAGGACCATTAAATCGTATCACAGCCGCTTTATACAGCACAACGGATGCGTTGCATGATACAGATCAGGCAACTAATTCTGCATTTAATTCTGCTGGTATTCAGGCAATTACGCAGGAATTGTATGGATATGAAAGAAAGATTCAGGATATACAGGATGAGTTAGATAGATCAAATAATAAGATACAGGAAATGCAGGAACAGACAGAAAAGGCAAGAAGTTCTGCTGGTGGATTGGAAAATGCATTTAGAAAAGCTGCAGGTATACTCGCAACTGTAGCAACAGTACAGACATTAAAAAATGTTCTTGATACATCAGACGAACTGACAGCAACAACGGCACGTCTTGAAATGATGAATAATGGTTTCGAATCTGTAGGAGGAAATTTAAAAAGTACGTCAGATTTATTTAATCTAGTGTATGCGTCTGCGCAGGATGCCAGAGGTTCATTTGCAGATATGTCAGCAGTCGTTGCAAAATTTGGAAATAATGCGAAGGATGCTTTTAGCAGTTCGGCAGAGGTCGTTGATTTTGCAAATCTTGTACAAAAAGAGATGGTAATTGCCGGCGCATCCACGACAGAAGCTTCAAATGCAATGTTGCAGTTATCACAGGCATTAGGCTCTGGCGTCCTTCGTGGTGATGAGCTTAATAGTATCTTTGAGCAGGCTCCGAACCTTATACAGGAGATCGCAAATTATCTCGAAGTCCCGATCGGAGAAATCCGGCAGATGGCGTCGGAGGGACAGATTTCGGCTGATATTGTAAAACAGGCAATCTTTTCTGCTTCTGATGAGATCAACGACAAGTTTAATAATATGCCTATGACATGGTCGCAGATTTGGACATCTATGCAAAATACAGCATTAATGAAATTCCAACCGGTATTACAGAGAATTAATGAGATTGCGAATAGTGAGGAATTTAAACAATTTACGCAGACTGCAATAAATGATATGGCTGTACTTGCAAATGTATCACTGAGTGTGGTTAATACGCTGATTCAGGGAGCCGCTTTCGTATCTGATAACTGGTCCATTATCAGTCCAATTATTTATAGTGTGGCATTGGCACTGGCATTTTATAATGGTGTGCTTATAATGCATAATGCATATGAAGCAGTTTCCAACGGATTAAAATTGGTCGCTGCGATAAGAGCGGTTGCGCATGGGACAGCTACAGCAACAGAAGCGGCAGCTACAACCGGAGCATCTGCGGCACAGATTGCATTTAATGCTGCTTTATATGCTTGTCCGCTTACATGGATTGTACTTGCAATAGTTGCAGTGATAGCAGTAATTTATATGGTCATTGCAGCAATTAATAAGGTACAGGGTACAACTATCAGTGCGACAGGTGTTATATGTGGAGTTATCGCTACAGCTGGTGCTCTGATTGGAAATATTTTGATAGGGTGGCTGAACAGGATCATAACAGTCGGAGTCGGTCTGTGGAATTTAATTGCAAATTTCGCAGCATCTTTTGGAATTGTTTTTGAACATCCGATTATTGCTATTGAAACCATGTTTATGTCTCTTTTCAATTTCATACTGAGTGTTGTTGAAAGCGCGGCAAAATTACTAGATACAATCTTTGGATCTAGTCTTGCTGATGCGGTGAGTGGCTTTCAGGATACAATACAGGCAAAAATCGATGCAAAAATCGAAGATGCTGGAGGAACAGCAGCAAATCAGTTGAATCCAGAAGACTACACGCTTGACCGTATAAATTATGGTGATGCGTATCAAAGTGGTTATGATTTTGGAAAAGGAATTGATGATAAAATATCTTCTGTTTTTTCCGGTGAATTATCTACAGACAGTTTTTCGGATTTACTTACTTCCGCTGGATATGATTCCACATCAGATGGAATGGCTTCAACGTTGGGCGATATTTCGAAAGATACAAGCGCAATTGCAGATTCTGTAGATATCAGCAATGAGAATTTGGAGTACATGAGAGACCTTGCAGAGCGGGAAGTCATCAATCGTTTTACAACAGCAAGTGTAAATGTAAATATGGGCGGCGTTACCAATACGGTAAGCCAGGATACAGATCTTGATGGAGTGATTTCATATTTGGCTAATGGAGTAACAGAAGCATTGCAGCAGGCAGCAGAGGGGGTGCATTCATAAAATGGCATATTATTTTTATTTAGGGAAAACATTGTTGCCGGTTGCACCGTCGAAGCTTACTCTTAAAATTGGTGGACAGAATAAAACATATAACCTTATAAATGATGGTGAAATTAATGTTTTGAAATCTGCCAGTTTGACAGAAATTGAATTTGATGCGCTGTTACCGAATGTTCAATATGGTTTTGCAGTTTATAAAAATGGCTATCAGCCAGCAGAGGCCTTTCTGAATGCTATAGAGACATTGAAAAAAAGTAAACTGCCATTTCAATTTATCGTTACACGAGCATTTCCTAACGGAAAGATGTTATTTGATACGAATATGAAAGTATCACTTGAAAATTATAACATTGTGGAAGAAAGCAAGAACGGTTTAGACGTTACTGTATCGATAAAGCTTAAGCAGTATAAGGAATATGGAACGAAAACAGCTATTTTATCGATTACGCAGAGAAAGACAACAGCAAAGGTGAAAAATTCTCGTAATACATCAACAGCACCATCTAATGGTTTGCCAACCACTTATACCGTCAAAAAGGGTGACTGCCTAAGTGTAATAGCAAAAAAGTTTTATGGAAGTGGATCAAAAACATATTATATGAAAATTGCAAATGCAAATGGAATCAGCAATCCTAATTTGATATATCCAAATCAAGTATTTACGATTCCGGTATAGGAGGGAAAATGTCAGCAGAATTATTAATCCAGAATGGAGATACTGTGTATTTTCCCGCCGTACTAGAGGATATTAAATGGGAAACTGAAAGGTATGGATCACCGGGAAAGTTAACTTTTAAATGTATGTATGACAGCAAATTAAATGTCACAGAGGGTAATCCAGTGAGATTGCGCTGGAATGGATTAAATGTGTTTTATGGCTTTATTTTTAAAATAGAAAAGGACAAGGAACCGGTGCTGTCGATTACTGCATATGATCAATTGCGGTATTTTAAAAATAAGGATACTTATGTGATTAATGGGAAAACAGCCGGTGAAGTTTTAGAGCTGATAGCTGCAGATTTTGAATTGCAGACTGGAGATGTGGAAGATACCGGTTATGTAATACCATCCCTTGTGGAAGACGGAAAATCTTTATTTGACATCATGCAGGATTGTCTAGATCAGACTTTAATGAATGTTGGTGAAATGTATGTTTTATATGATGATTTCGGCTCATTGTCACTGAAAAATATTGCAAATTTGGCAGTTAATATTTTGATTGATTCTGAAACAGGAGAAAATTATAAATATAGCTCATCCATTGATGATCAGACGTATAACAAAATAAAGCTTGTTTATGACAATAAGAACACCGGACAGAGAGATGTATATATTGCGCAGGATTCATCTAAAATGAATGAGTGGGGAATGCTGCAGTATTACGATAAGTTATCTGAGGGTGAAAATGGCAAAGAAAAAGTTGGATCTTTATTGCAATTGTATAACAGAAAATCAAAATCATTTCAGATTACGAATGCAATAGGAGATGTATCAGTCCGGGCAGGATGTTTATTACCTGTTATTCTGAATTTAGGAGTTGCAAAAGTTCAGTCTATGATGTTGGTGGAATCGTGTAAGCATGTTTTTAGAGAAAATGAGAATTTTATGAATTTGACATTAAGGGGTGGTGATTTTGTCTGAATTTGATGGATTGATCAAACAGATCAAGCAAGCAGCATTAGATGCAGTAAATTCCGCCGGACCAGCAGGATTTTATGAAGGAACAGTATTAAGCGTATCTCCATTAAAAGTTAAAGTAGACCAGAAGCTTATACTTGGGAAAGAACAACTTGTCTTAGCGCGTAATGTAACAAACCATGAGATGTCTGTTGATGTTGATTGGGAATATGAAAAGGGGACGAAAAAAATAGTAATCCATAATGCATTAAAAACAGGAGATAAAGTGATCCTTGCAAGAATCCAGGGCGGTCAAAGTTATATTATTTTGGATAAGGCGGTGTAAATATGATCCCAAGTGTTAATAATTTGTTGCTTACAGAAATAAATGAAGAGGATATGCCGAGTAAAAATTATCGAATGATCAGTGAAAGCGTTAGAGGTACGGTGGATACCATTGAAGCAATGAAGCAGGTGGTATATAAGATATTATGTACAGAACGATATGTCTACCCGATATACTCATGGAATTATGGTATAGAATTGGTGGATTTATTTGGCGAATCAGTAACATATGCATGTCCTGAGATAACCAGACGAATTGAAGAAGCATTGTTGCAAGATGAAAGAATTAATTCGGTAGATCAATTTGAATTTGATACAAGTAAAAAACATGAGGTGGTGTGTACATTTTCAGTGCACACCATTTTTGGTGATTTTCAGATGGAAAAAGAGGTGAGTATTTAATGTTCGAAGAGATGACATATGAAAAGATTATGGAACGTATGTTGTCTAGGGTGCCAGATACCCTAGATAAGCGTGAGGGAGCGATTATATTTGATGCACTTGCACCGGCAGCATTTGAAATGTCTATTCTTTATACTGAATTAGAGACAGCTTTAGACCAGACATTTGCAGATACCTGTCAAGGAGTTTATCTGGATAAAAGATGCATGGAAAGAGGAATCACAAGACAGCCAGCAACGCATGCGATTGTTCAGGGAACTTTTAAACCGGTTGACTTGGATTTGTCTGGTTTGCGATTTAATTGTGGAGATTACAATTATACAGTTAAAGAACAGATTGGAAATGGTGTGTATGAGATGGTGTGTGAGACAGCAGGAAGTCTTCCAAATGGGATTTCTGGTCAGTTGATTCCGATTGACTATATTAACGGATTAGAAACAGCAGAAATCACGGCTATTTTAATTCCGGGCGAAAATGAAGAATCAGATGAAGATCTCAGATCGAGATATTTTGATACTCTTGTGAGCCAGTCATATGGAGGCAATATTACAGACTATAAGCAGAAAACAAATGCTATAGAAGGCGTTGGAGGTGTAAAAGTGACACCTGTCTGGAATGGCGGTGGAACGGTAAAGTTAACTATTATTGCATCAGATTATACAGTGCCTACAACCACATTGATAGAAAAAGTACAAAAAGAGATTGATTCGGTAGCTCCAATCGGACATATCGTAACGGTAGATGGCACGACCCAAAAGGAGATTCAGATAGAAACTAATATCGTATATCAGACAGGGTGGAGTTGGAAAACATCTGGAAATTATATTGAAAAAGCTATTGACGCTTATTTTCAGGAACTTGCAAAAAACTGGGCGTCGTCTGATCAGTTAATTGTACGAATCAGCCAAATTGAAACAAGAATCTTGGACTGTGCCGGAGTAATTGATATTTCAAATACAAAGATAAATGGAAATGCAGAGAATTTAATATTGGAATCCAATTCCATTCCTGTGAGAGGAAGTGTGACGGATGGAGCGTAAGATAATAGATTATTTGCCACCATATTTAATGGTATATAAAGAAATAAAAGCAATTATGGAAGCTGAACAGCCAGAATTCGAAATAGTCTGGCCACAAGCAGAAAATGTCTTGAATAATCAATTTGTATCAGATTCATCTTCTATCGGCATAGAGCGTATGGAGAAAATTCTTGGAATTATTCCAAAAGATACAGATACGCAAGACGAGAGAAAATTTAGAATTTTGGTTAAATTGAATGAACAGCTTCCATATACACTGCCGGTATTGGAACAGCAATTAAAAAGAATGTGCGGAGAGAATGGGTATCTCCTGATTCTAAGCGCAGATAAATATTTACTCAATGTTAAATTAGCTTTAGGCAATGAGAATAATTACCAGGATGTGTGTGATATGTTAAGACGTGTTGTGCCAGCTAATATGGTTATTTCGGTTAGTGTGTTTAATACGCATGAAATACTTTCGCATTACACGCATGCGCAGTTGGCAGTATACACACAGAAACAAGTGAGAGAGGAAGTGTTGACGAATGTCTAGTAAAACAACAAATTTGAATTTAACAAAGCCGTCAGAGGATGAATTTTATGATATTAATGTGCAGAATGAAAACATGGACATCATTGATCGTGAGATTAATGGATTAAAGCAGCCAGCTTATGAAGTGTCTACAGCCATGTCAGATTTGAATAGTGGAGAAATGATTACTGTAGCGTTTGGAAAGATTGCAAAGGCAGTCAGTACATTAATAAGTCATGTGGCATCTAAAGCTACCAATTCAGTTTTGGGACATGTAAAATTATCAGACAGCACATCAAGTACAAGTGCATCAACTGCTGGAGTGGCGGCAACGCCAAAAGCTGTAAAAGCTGCTTATGATTTGGCAAATAGTAATACTAAAAAAATAGGAACGACTGATATATCTGGTATCGGTGATGGAACTGTGACCGGAGCGATAGCAGAAAATAAAGATGCAATAGAGGATGTCACCCGGAGTTTAACGATTATAAATGAAAATTTAATTCCTTACCCATATCATGAAACAACACGGACGATTAATGGTGTGACGTTTATAGATAATGGCGACGGGACGATAACTGCAAATGGCACTGCAACTGACGATTTAAGTTTTTGGATTAAATATTTTAATGATTTAGAGATTGATGATAATATAAAATACACGATAAGCGGCTCGCCAAATGGAAGCTCGAGTGGAAAGTACTGCTTAAGCGCGCGCGTTTATACAAAAAAAGACGCGCCATCGCCATCGTCGGGGGAAATTATCAGGGTATCACAAGCCGGGACAGTTGTGACGGGATATAAATATATAGCTCCATACATTTCTGTGTGGAAAGGAGTAACTTTAAATAATGTTATATTCAAGCCGATGCTGGAATACGGAACTGTTGCGTCAGATTATAAACAATATTCGATGTCAAACGCAGGATTGCAGGAGCAGATTGAGATGTGCAAGGAGAATTTAATTCCATTTCCATATTGCGCAACAAGCACAGGCAGTTATGCGAAGTCATTCAACAGTTCGTCGTTAACAACGGTGGAAGCTAAAAATGATGGATCTTTACTTATCGGAAGCAATGGAAAAATTCCATCAAAAACAAATCAAGTATTATTTAGATTAATTCATGATAATTTTGAAAATATTCCATTATATAATGACATTTACAGTATGGATCCTCACTTTGAAAATCGACCTAGCGCATCTGGAGTGACATTAGCAGTCTCATTTGAGCGGGCGAAGGATTCGGAACTTGAAACATTTTATGTAACTTCTCCAGTTGAAATTAATAACATTGATGGAAAATACACGAAAATAAAATATATTAGCGTCTGGCTTTCCACGGCAACTGCTTCGTTTGAAAATGTCAAAATGAAACCTATTATTACGAGAGGCGGAATAACAGAAAAGCGTGATGTGGTTTCCCAGAAATTAAGTATGGATGCAATCGTTGCAAGGACGAGAAACTCGTTAAATATTGTTCATTTGCCATTAAAAGAAACGAAGACGCTGACACTTGCTCAGCTTTATAACTCTTATGCAAAGCAGAATGATGTTTTATATGTGACTGTCATAGATTATAGTGATTCAAAATCATATAAGTCATCAACTATGCTTTTATTTATCGATGATTTTCAGATTTATGCAATTTCGACTGAAGGATTGTTAAAATATGATAATGTTAACGATAAGTGGGCTGTCATTATTCCGAGGGCATGATTATGATAAAATATGTATTTAGGCAGTTGTTATGTAAACATGAATATGTAAATACAAATGAAATGTGGTCATTTTTTGGACAAGAACATATAACAAGGTTATGTGTAAAATGTGGAAAAAAAATTTATTAAACTCTGGTTTCAGTGATGCAACATGGTAAAATAAAAAGAGCCGGATAATTCCGGCTCGTATAACACGATAAGAGGAGAAAAGTCATCTGGGAAGGTATTTTTTAAATCAATTTCGTAGATGACTCTCTCAAAAAAATTATAAGGTAATAATTTGCAAATGTAAATTTAGATAATCAGTACATTTTCTTAAAATCACAGAATTGCGATTTAAAATATTTGATTTATATGAATTGTGGTGTATAATAATAGCAACAAAATAAAGCAGTGCCATAGCGCCGAATGATTAGTCTATCAGATTAATTGTCCGGCGCTTTTTGCGTTGCAAAATGGCACAAATACAAGGCTTGGCAGATTTATAATGGTTTTATAAAGAAAGAGGGAGGTTGGTCATTTGGAATCGATTATATCTGCTTTAGTGGCAGGAGGACTGACTTTAATTGGAACAGTGCTTCCAGTCAGTTCTGGGCAGAAAAAAACAGAGCAGAAGCTTCAGACCGCACAAGCAGTCACAGACTGTAAGATTGATGAACTTACACGTGAGGTTCGCTTACATAATAATTTTGCGCAGCGAGTCCCGGTCATGGAGGAACAAATTAAGGTAATTAATCACAGAATCGCAGATTTGGAAGGAGAAAAATAATATGTTAAAAAATTCAGTTTTAAACCCAAGCGTAAGTACAAAGAAATGGTTCAAAGCAGCAGGAATCAGAGCTGTTAAGACGATGGCACAAGTTGCCGGTACAATGCTTGTCATCGGAGCATTCAATGAAACAGCATGGTCATTGATGCTACAGACTGCATTAGTTGCTGGCCTTGCATCATTGCTCACATCAGTAGCCGGCATTCCAGAAGTAGAAAGTGAGGAATAAATTATGAGAATCGGATTAAATGCAGGACATACATTATCAGGACCGGGATCAGGCACATCCGGTGTGATTGTAGAGAGTATTGAAACAAGAAAAGTATGTAATCGTCTGACAGAGATGTTTAAGGCATGTGGAGTGGAGGTTGTACCTTGTACAGTGGACAAGGCGGCATCGCAGTCAGCATATTTACAACAGGCGGTAAATATGGCGAATCGTACTGATTTGGATTATTTTATTAGCATTCATTTTAATAATGACAAAGCCAGAAAAGGACATGGAGTGGAAGTGTACACCTATAAAGGTAGACAGTATCCTGATGCAGTAGAGGTGTGCGAGCATATTGCAGCGCTTGGATTCACGAACCGTGGAGTAAAAGAGGGTAGCGGATTATATGTAATCAAAAAGACCAAAGCAAAATCCATGTTGATTGAGGTATGCTTTGTAAATGATCCAGATGCTACCACATATCAGCAGAAATTCGAGCAGATTTGCACAGCAATTGCCTATGCTCTGGCAGATTATGTACAGGCAGCACCGAAGCCAGTTGCACCGGTACAACTTCCGAAAGTGAAAAAATATGTCAGAGTGTTAATGGACGGTCTGGCAGTAAGAAAGCGTGCAAGTTGGGATGATTCAGCAGTAGATCATGAGGTGCAGGCAAATGAAGTATTTACCATTGCCGAAGGACCTATCAAGGTCGGCGGTGGCAGTATGTACAAGCTTAAATCTGGGTTATATATCACGGCATCTTCAAAATACGTTACTGTATATGAGAAATAAAACTATAGCCGGTAGAGCTTATCTGCCGGCTATTTTCACGTCTTTATTTGTCATTTTTAATATGTGTTGGTTCTTATTAATTAGTAACAAATTAGTAACAGTCTTGAAAAAAAGCTAGAAAATCAAAGGAAATTATTGATTTTTTCTTAAGAATAGTCTAATATATGTTTAAAAGTGGTGGAAAGTGGTAGAGAATGGTTCGAAGTGGTGGCAAATGACCACAGAAATGGAAAATCAAGAGGAACCAGCTGCCGCACAAAGGCAGGTGATTGTGTCATGTTTATGGGAGAATACAACCACACAGTTGATCCAAAAGGCAGACTGATAGTTCCGGCAAAATTCAGAGAGCAGCTTGGCGATGAATTTGTAGTGACAAAGGGACTTGATGGATGCTTATTTGTGTATACGTCAGAAGAATGGCACAACATCGAAGAGAAATTCAGAAACATTTCCATGACTTCCAAGGATGCAAGAAAGTTTTCACGTTTCTTTTTTGCAGGAGCAGCTTCCTGTGAACTGGACAAGCAGGGAAGAATCCTTCTTCCACCAGTTTTAAGAGAATATGCAAATCTGACAAAAGATGTCGTTTTAGTCGGAGTCTTAAGCAGAGTGGAAATCTGGGACAAAGACAGATGGCAGGAGAATACATATGATGAAGATGAGATGGATGAGATTGCAGAACACATGGCAGATTTAGGGTTCAGCATCTGATCCACAGAGAATAAAAAAAGAGAGCCAGAGCAAAAGTCAGGCAGAGAGGATCACAATGGAATTTAATCATTATTCAGTATTACTAAATGAGACAATTGAAAATTTGAATATCAAGCCTGACGGAATCTATGTGGATGGAACACTTGGCGGTGGCGGACATGCTTACCAGGTGGCTTCACGGTTATCAGAAAAAGGCAGGCTGATCGGAATCGATCAGGACGCGGATGCAATCGCAGCCGCCGGAGAAAGATTAAAGGAATTTGGTGACAAGATCACCATTATCCGAAGCAATTACGCCAACATGAAAGAGGAACTTCACCGCATTGGCGTGGAAAAGGTGGATGGAATCGTGTTGGATCTTGGCGTATCTTCGTTTCAGTTAGATACACCGGAGCGTGGTTTTACTTACCGTGATGAGAATGCTCCACTTGATATGAGAATGGATGACAGACAGAGCCTGACTGCAAAAGATATTGTAAACGGATACAGTGAGATGGAGCTTTACCGGATCATCCGTGATTATGGTGAGGACAAGTTTGCAAAAAATATTGCAAAACACATCGTGCAGGAGAGGGCAAAGAAACCGATCGAGACAACCGGAGAACTGACGGAGATCATCAGGGCTTCCATTCCAATGAAAGTTCAGGTGACCGGTGGACATCCGGCAAAAAGAACCTTTCAGGCAATCCGTATTGAGTTGAACAAAGAGTTAGAAGTACTTCAGGATAATTTGGACGATATGATAGATCTCTTGAATCCGGGTGGAAGAATCTGTATTATCACGTTCCATTCCTTAGAGGATCGAATTGTAAAGACGAATTTTAAACGAAATGAGAACCCATGTACCTGTCCGAGCGATTTCCCAGTGTGTGTATGTGGCAAAAAATCCAAGGGAAAGGTAGTCACAAGAAAACCGATTCTTCCTTCCGAGGAAGAATTAGAAGTGAACTCCCGTTCCAAGAGTGCAAAATTAAGAGTTTTTGAAAGGGTGTAGCAGATGCCGAACAGAACAGTAAATCACAACAATCGAAATAGAGTAGCATATCAGGTAGATGGCAACACCGTACGCCGTATGGAGGCGATGCCGGATTACCGCAAAGAGCGCAGAAACAGACAGGAGCGGGAACGCGAGGAAGAGCTGAGAAAACGCAGACGTGCCGCAGCCAGAAATCAGGCAAAAGCGCTTCGCATGAGCAAAAGTTATGTTGTATTCCTGACAATGGCAGTGACCGTATTTGGCATTTTCTGTGGAGCTTATATTAAGCTTCAGTCTGATGTGACTGCAAGAATGAAAAAAATAGCAAGCTTAGAGAGCCAGGTGACAGACCTTAAGGCTGACAATGACGAGGCTTACAAGAGAATTAATACCGCAGTAGATCTCGATGCGATCAAGGAGAAGGCAATCAATGAACTTGGTATGTTTTATGCAACACAGGATCAGATCGTCTACTACTCTGTAGATAAGACAGACTACATGAATCAGTATAATGAAATCCCGCAATAGGGGGATTTTCAGACAAAAAATAATTCAGGTGGTAGAATGGCAAAAAGAAGACCGAAAAAGCCGATGTTAAAGTTTCCAAAGCGTATGCAGAAAAAAATGATCGTCATGTTTACGGTTGTTGCAGCGCTTATGATCGGACTCATCGGAAGACTGATGTATATTGAATACACCAGTGGAGAAAAATATGAGAAAATCGTTCTGGCACAGCAGGGCTATGACAGCCAGACAATTCCTTATCAGAGAGGTGACATTGTAGACGCAAAAGGAACTGTGCTGGCAACCAGTATCGCAGTTTATAATGTGATTCTGGACTGTTCCGTTTTAAATGATGATGAAAAATATGTGGAGCCGACGATCAATGCGCTTGTAAGCTGCTTCCCGGATCTGACGAGTGAACAGCTTTATTCTTATCTGAAAGACTCTCCGGACAGCAGATATATTGTGCTTGCCAAACGTTTATCCTATGATACGATCCAGCCTTTTGTGAATCTGCAGGAGGAGCGGGATGAAAAGGGAAAACTGGTTAATCCATATATCAAAGGTGTTTGGTTTGAAAAAGAGTACCAGAGACAATATCCATATGGAAAACTGGCAAGTTCTGTGATCGGGTTCACAACATCCGGTAACCTCGGAATTAATGGACTGGAAAATTATTATGATGACACGTTAAATGGAATTAACGGCAGACAGTATGGATATCTGAATTCGGACAGCAATTTCGAAAAAACGATCAAACCGGCAGTCAACGGCAATACGTTAGTGACAACGATCGATGCGACGATCCAGTCGGTGGTAGAGAAGAAAATACAGGAGTTTAATGAGGCCTATACAGATGGTTACAGAGAGGGTGAGGGCGGAGCAACAAGAATCGGCGTGCTCATCATGAAACCGGACAATGGCGATGTCCTTGCAATGGCACAGTATCCAAACTACGATCTGAGCAATCCATGGGATTTATCTGAGTATTATACACAGGAAGAGATCGATGCGATGGATGATGATGCGAGACTCGAAGCGTTAAATCAGTTGTGGCAGAACATATGTCTGACCTATACTTATGAGCCGGGATCAACGGCAAAACCATTTACGGTTGCAGCCGGGCTTGAGACAGGAACACTGTCGACCAATGATACCTTTTTCTGTGATGGAGCCGAACAGCTCAGCGGATTTACCGTAAAATGTGTTGCCTATAGAAAAGGTGGACACGGAATGCAGACTTTGGAACAGACATTGATGAATTCCTGTAATGATGCCCTGATGCAGATGTCCTACCGGATCGGGGCAGAGAATTTCACGGAGTACCAGCAGATTTTTGGATTTGGACAGAAAACGAACATTGATCTTCCGGGAGAATCGAGAACAGATTCCCTGATTTACACATTGGATACAACATCACAGCTGAGTCTTGCAACCAATGCTTTCGGACAGAACTTTAACACCACGATGATCCAGCTTGGAACTGCTTTCTGTTCTCTGGTCAATGGCGGTAAGTTATATCAGCCGAGAGTGGTAAGCAAGATCACGGATCAGAATGGAAATACGATTCAGGATATTTCCCCGACGTTGCTGCGTGAAACAGTATCTAAGACAACAAGTGATACATTAAAACAATACATGTATTCAACCGTGACATCCGGTACCGGAAATACGGCAAAAGTAGACGGTTACTCCATGGGAGGTAAAACCGGAACGGCGCAGAAAGTGCCGCGTGATGGTGTGAACTATCTGGTTTCTTTTATCGGTTTTGCACCGGTGGACGATCCTCAGTTAATGATCTACTGTTTTGTGGATGAGCCGAACTCACAGGATCAGCCACACAGTACATTTGCACAGAATATTGTGAGGGAGATTTTAGAAGAAGTACTTCCTTATATGAATATTTATCCGGATGAGGAGACGACAGGCTTACATTCCGGATGGGATATTACCGGAACAGATACAGGCGCAGCCGCTGTGACAGACCGTGTGACAGGAAATATGGAAAATATTTCGGAGGAAGAACCGGAAGGAACAGATGATGTGCCGGATACCATGGAAGATATTCCGGGAGCCGAGGAAAACAACGAAGAAAACGCCGAAAATGATGGTGTAAATGCAGAAGAGGCAGGAACAACATCCGATAACAGTGAATAGAAACATAACCTCATAAAAGTTGGAATAAAATGCAAGGAAGACTTTTATGAGGTTTTTGTTTTATGTATCGGAATAAGACCTTTAATCGCAAAAAGGTAATGATCGTATTCGTGGCAGTTTTTTTTATTATGATGTTTCTGATTGGAAGACTGGTCTATCTGATGATATTCTGCTCCGAATATTATGGAAATAAAGCGGAGAATCTTCATGAGAGGGAGCGAGATATTAAGGCGGCACGGGGAAAACTTTTAGATGCAAACGGCACAGTGCTTGCTACAAACAAATCTGTGTGCACGATCTCCGTGATCCATAACCAGATGGAAGAACCTGAAAAAGCCATTGCTATGCTTGTGAAAGAACTTGGCATTTCGGAAGAGACTGCTAGAAAGCGTGTGGAGAAAGTCAGTTCCATCGAGCGAGTGAAAACAAATGTCGCAAAGGAGACCGGGGATGCAATCAGAGCCTATGGACTCTCCGGAGTGAAAGTGGATGAGGATTATAAACGATATTACCCTTATGGGACGCTTGCTTCCAAAGTACTTGGATTTACCGGGGCCGACAATCAGGGCATTTTGGGACTTGAAGTAAAGTATGATGAATACCTTCAGGGAACCAACGGAAAAATCCTCACGTTAACCGATGCGAGAGGAATTGAGATTGAGAATGCCGGGGAGAGCAGATTAGAACCCGTGAACGGTTATGACCTTTGCTTATCATTAGATTACAATATTCAGATGTACTGTGAGCAGGCGGCAAAAAAAGTCTGCACGAAAAAATCGGCGGACAGTGTTTCCGTGATCGTGATGAACCCGCAGAACGGTGAACTTATGGCGATGGTGAATTATCCTGAGTTTGACCTGAACGATCCGTTTACACTGGTTGGAGACACCGGAGAATCCGTGTCAGCGGAAGAAAAACAGAATCTGTTGAATAAAATGTGGCGAAACCAGTGTATCAGTGATACCTACGAGCCGGGTTCCACATTTAAGATTATTACGGCAGCGGCAGCGTTAGAAGAGGGAGTAGTAAAACTGGACGATGCATTTTTCTGTCCGGGTTATAAAATCGTGGAGGACAGAAGAATCCGGTGTGCGAGAACGACAGGGCATGGAGCAGAAACATTCGAGACAGGGATCATGAACTCCTGCAACCCGGTTTTTATGGAACTTGGCGAGCGGTTAGGCGCGGAGAACTTTGTTGGTTACTTCAAACAGTTCGGGCTGTTATCCAAAACGAATATTGATCTTCCGGGGGAAGCGGGAACAATCATGCATAAGACGGAAAATATTGGACCGGTGGAACTTGCGACAATCTCGTTTGGGCAGTCGTTTCAGATTACCCCCATCCAGCTTGTTACGACGGTATCTTCTATTATTAATGGGGGAACGCGCGTGACACCACATTTTGGCGTAAGCGTGCAGGATGCGGACGGAAATACAGTAAAAACGTTCTCCTATGAAACGCATGAGAATATCTGCACAGCAGAAACTTCGGAAACGATGCGCTATCTGCTGGAGAAAGTGGTGTCAGAGGGAACCGGAAAAAATGCCAAAATTGAGGGATTTTCCATCGGCGGAAAGACAGCAACCTCACAGACACTTCCAAGAAGCGACCATAAATACATTTCATCGTTTCTCGGATTTGCGCCCGCTGACAATCCGCAGGTGCTTGTGCTTGTTGTTATTAACAATCCGCAGGGGATTTATTACGGCGGAACGATCGCTGCTCCTGTGGCGAAGGAAATATTCGAAAACATTTTGCCTTACCTTGATAAATGAGATGAAATAACGTATACTAGTTAGGCGAATTGAACGTTAGAAAAAATACAAGAGGTGTTTAGTCATGGATTATGAAATAGTGATACCAGTTTTGATTTCTTTTGCAATCAGTGCAATTTTAGGACCGATCGTGATCCCCTTTTTGAAACGGTTAAAGGTGGGGCAGACGGAGCGTAAAGAGTTGGAATCCCATTTGAAGAAAAATGGAACCCCGACTATGGGGGGACTTATGATACTGGCAAGTATTATCATTACCTCCCTGTTTTATGTCAAAGATTATCCGAGAATTATCCCAATCCTTTTTATGACCGTAGGATTCGGTGTGATCGGTTTTCTGGATGATTATCTGAAGGTAGTGCTTCGCAGATCAGACGGACTGCTCCCGTGGCAGAAGATGATCTTACAGTTTATTGTGACAACAGTATTTGCAGTTTACATGGTGCGTTATTCCGGAATTGAACTTACTATGTTGATCCCATTTTCCGGTGGAAAGTACTTAAATATCGGATGGCTTGCGATTCCGCTGCTTTATTTTGCAGTGATCGGAACCGTAAACGGTGTGAATTTTACGGATGGTGTGGATGGGCTTGTGTCAAGCGTTACGATTATGGTTGCAACCTTTTTTTCAGTTGTGGCGATCGGGACAAATGCCGGGATCGCTCCGATCACCTGTGCAGTAGCAGGAGCCCTGCTTGGATTTTTATTATTTAATGTATATCCGGCAAGCGTTTTTATGGGAGATACCGGTTCCCTGGCACTGGGCGGCTTTGTTGTGGCAACTGCCTATATGCTCCAGATGCCATTATATATCCTGATCGTTGGACTGATTTATCTGGCAGAAGTCATTTCTGTTATGGTTCAGGTTACTTATTTTAAATACACCAAGAAAAAAACAGGTGTTGGAAAGAGAATTTTCAGAATGGCTCCGCTCCATCATCACTTTGAGCTTGGTGGATGGTCAGAGACGAGAGTTGTCGCAGTGTTTGCAATCGTGACAGCATTGCTTTGCATGCTTGCATTATTAGGCTTATAAATCGCATTGGAAAATTGCAAAATGACCTGCCGGATTCGTGGCAGGAGATTGGAAGGATAAGACGATGAATTTAGAAGGAAAAAGAGTGTTAGTAGTAGGTTCTGGAAAAAGCGGAGTTGCAGCCGCAGAACTGCTCAGAAAAAAAGGAATCACATTTGTACTTTTTGATGGAAATAAAGATTTAGATGTGACAGCATTGATCGAGAAAAATCCGGTATTTGCCGGAGCAGAGATCCTTTTGGGAGAACTTGCACCGGAAGATATGGCGCGCATTGATCTTGTTGTGTTAAGTCCGGGCGTGCCGACAGACCTTCCGATGGTCAATGAACTTCGAAACAGACAGATTCCAATCTGGGGCGAAATTGAACTTGCCTATCATTTTGCAAAAGGAAGAATTATTGCAATTACCGGAACAAACGGAAAAACTACGACAACTTCGCTTGTGGGTGAGATCATGGCGAATTATTTCGATGATGTGAAAGTGGTCGGCAATATTGGAATCCCATACACATCGGTAGCGGCAGACACGACAGAGGATACTGTGACAGTCGCAGAGATCAGCAGCTTTCAGTTAGAGACAACACATGAGTTTGCGCCGGAAGTGACAGCTATTTTAAATATCACACCGGATCATCTGAACCGTCATCATACGATGGAATGTTATATCGAGACAAAAGAGAGCATTACAAAGAATCAGACCGCCGGGGATACCTGTGTGTTGAATTATGAGGATGAAGTGCTGCGCAGGTTTGGCGAGACACTTCAGACAAAAGTTGTATTTTTCAGCAGCAAGCGCAGACTGGAAAAGGGACTTTATCTGGACGGAGAAGATATTTTTTATGCAGACGGCACAACGGACACAAAAGTGATCAACGTAAACGAGCTGAATATTTTAGGAAAACACAATTATGAGAATGTCATGGCGGCGGTCGGAATGTCGGTAAGCTTTGGCGTACCGATGGATAAAATTGTGGAAGTGCTGAAACGTTTCCAGGCAGTCGAGCATAGAATTGAGTATGTGACAGAAAAACGCGGCGTGAAGTTTTACAATGATTCCAAGGGAACAAACCCGGATGCGGCAATCCAGGGGATCCGCGCGATGAACCGTCCGACACTGTTGATCGGTGGAGGTTATGACAAACAGTCTGAATATGATGAGTGGATTGAGAGTTTTGACGGCAAGGTGAAGAAACTCGTGCTGATCGGTCAGACGAAGGAAAAGATTGCGGAATGTGCGAAGAAACATGGCTTTGAGGATGTCATACTCTGTGATACATTTGAGGAGGCAATTGACACCTGTTATGCAAACGCAGTGAGCGGGGATGCGGTATTGCTTTCCCCTGCATGTGCAAGCTGGGGCATGTTCGCAAACTATGAGGAGCGCGGACGCATTTTTAAGGAATACGTGCGCAATCTGGCAGAATAAAAAATGTCAGGCATAATGGCATGACGTGCAGTAAATAAGAAATGAGGAATTGGAATGGCAAGAGGTCAGCAGACGGAAAAGAAAAAAAAGCCAATTAAATATTTCGATTACAGTCTTTTGTTTCTGATCATTTTTCTTTTGTGTTTTGGATTGGTCATGTTGTACAGTACCAGTTCCTATGCAGGCTCCAATAAGTTTGGGGATGCTTCCTATTTTGTAAAAAAACAGTTGTTTGCAACAGGGCTCGGCATTGTAGGTATGTATATTGTATCGAAAATCCCATATCGGTTCTGGATGAAGGTGAGTTCCATGGCGTATCTGGCAGCTATCGTGCTCTGTACCGCCGTTATTTTTATTGGTACAGAGGCAAACGGTCAGGCGAGATGGTTAAAAATCGGGCCGTTATCTTTCCAGCCGTCAGAGTTTGCCAAGTTTGCGGTTATTATTTTTCTGGCAACGGTTATTTATAAGACACCACAGAAGATGGGAGAGTTCATGAGTCTTGTCAAGATTATGGCCATTGTGCTCCCAATCGTTGCGGTGGTCGCCTATAATAACTTAAGTACTGCAATCATTATACTTGGAATTGCAGTATGTATGTTGTTTGTTGCCAGTCCGAAGTATTCCCACTTTGTGTTGATGGCAGCGGCAGTCGGTGTGGTAGGTGTTGTTTTCATCAGTTTTGAGGCATACCGGATGGATCGTATCAAGATCTGGCTGAATCCGGAAGCCTACGAGAAGGGTTATCAGACCTTACAGGGACTGTATGCGATCGGTTCCGGCGGTTTATTTGGAAAAGGGCTTGGCGAGAGTATGCAGAAGCTGGGATTTATTCCTGAGGCGCAGAATGATATGATTTTCTCTGTTATCTGTGAGGAACTTGGACTTTTTGGCGCGGTGTGCGTGATCTTATTGTTTCTGCTGATGATCTGGAGATTTATGATCATTGCCAATAATGCGTCAGACCTTTATGGGGCGCTGGTCGTGGTTGGTATTATGGCGCATTTGTCCATCCAGGTTATTTTAAATATTGCGGTTGTGACCAATACGATCCCGAATACCGGTATTTCACTGCCGTTTATCAGTTATGGAGGTACTTCGGTTTTATTCCTGCTTGCAGAGATGGGGCTTGCGCTTTCCGTGGCAAAGGGAATTAAATTTGAGGTTAATTAAATATGATAAAAGAAGAGAGAAGAAGAAAAAAGCGCAGAAAGATAGGATTGTACATCCTGTTGATATTGATTCTGCTTATCGCAGCGGGCGTTTTCATTGTCATGAATGTTTTTACCGTGGAAAACGTTGTCGTGGAGGGAAATGAACTGTACAGCTCCACACAGATTGAAAACATGGTGCTGAATGATGAATATTCCTGGAATTCCCTGTATGTAGATCTGAAATACAGATTTGTGGATATCGGGGAAGTTCCGTTTGTAGATACGATGGAGGTTTCACTGGACAATCCCCATACCGTACATATTAAAGTTTACGAAAAAGGAATGCTCGGCTATCTTTATATTAATTCCATTGGTCAGAATGCTTATTTTGACAAAGATGGATTTGTAGTCGAGACATCTACGGAAGTGATTGACGGTGTGCCAAAGATCACAGGAATCTCCTGTGAGGAAGTGGTACTTTATGAGAAACTGCAATTAGAGAACAGTGATATTTTGCGGGATTTACTGAACCTGACACAGACTTTGAAAAAATATAATCTGCTTCCGGATGAGATCCAGTATGACAGTAACATGGAGCCGGTGCTTTACTATGGAACAATCCAGGTGAAAATTGGTTCTGAGGACAACCTGTCGCAGAAAGTTGTGAGGTTATCCATTATTTTGCCACAGCTTGACGGACTTAGCGGCACACTTCATTTAGAGACATGGACACCGGAGACGACCGACATTATCTGGGACAGGGCAGAAGAACAACCAGATACGGAAGAGACGACAGAGGAGACAACAGAAGCGCCTTCTGCGGATACACCATCGGAAGAACAGCCGGCACAGGATGTGCCGGCAGAGAATACACCGGCCGAAGAGCAGCAGCCAGCCGAAAATGCACCGGCAGAGGATATGCCGCCAGTGGAACAATAAAAACCGTAAAAAAACTTGATTTTTTTTGAAAAAGCGGTTGATTTGTTGTAGGAAAAATTATATTATAGATTATAAGAGTTAAAAAACGCAAAATATAGTATGATTTTGAGAGTAGATAACTAAACAAAGTAGAAATAAGTTTGTCTGGTTATCAAATTTGACATAAATATAGGGAGATATGAAGGAGGAACTACCTTGCTGGAAATTAGAACAACAGAAGCAGATGCCAGTGCAAAAATTATCGTGATCGGAGTTGGAGGAGCTGGCAATAATGCTGTAAATAGAATGATCGATGAAAATATTGGTGGTGTTGAGTTTGTTGGTATCAACACAGATAAGCAGGCATTACAGTTATGTAAGGCACCGACATTGATCCAGATCGGTGAGAAGCTTACCAAAGGACTTGGTGCAGGAGCACAGCCTGAGGTTGGACAGAAAGCAGCGGAAGAGAGCGCAGAGGAGTTATCAGCTGCAGTGAAAGGTGCAGACATGGTTTTCGTTACCTGTGGTATGGGTGGTGGAACCGGTACAGGTGCCGCACCAGTCGTTGCCAAGATTGCAAAAGAGCAGGGAATCTTAACGGTAGGTGTTGTTACAAAACCTTTCAAATTTGAAGCAAAACAGCGTATGTTGAACGCAACCGGTGGTATTGAACGTTTAAAAGAGAGCGTAGATACACTGATTGTCATTCCAAATGATAAATTATTAGAGATCGTAGACAGACGTACTACAATGCCGGATGCATTGAAGAAGGCAGATGAAGTATTACAGCAGGCAGTACAGGGAATCACAGACCTTATCAATTTACCTGCACTCATTAACCTTGACTTTGCGGATGTTTCCACCGTTATGAAGGACAAGGGACTTGCACATATCGGTATTGGTTCTGCCAAGGGAGACGACAAGGCGATCGAAGCTGTAAAACTTGCAGTTGCCAGCCCATTGCTTGAGACAACTATTAACGGTGCAACACACGTTATTATTAATATTTCCGGAGATATCTCCTTGATGGATGCAAATGATGCAGCAAGCTATGTACAGGATCTTGCAGGAGATGATGCCAATATTATCTTCGGTGCGAAGTTTGATGAGTCTATGACAGATGAGGCAACCATTACGGTTATTGCAACAGGACTTGAGACTGCCGGTGCAAACGCAGCAAGCAAAATTGTTCCTAAGATGCAGTATCAGAACATGGGAACTGTTCCAAGACCAACAGCACCTGTAACACCAAGACCAGCAGCACAGGCTGGTTATACAACTCCGGTACAGCCAAACCCGGCACCAACTTTCTCTGGTATTCAGAAACCACGCCAGCCAGAAAGCTCTGTACAGCAGATGGATATCAAGATTCCGGATTTCCTTAAGAATTCCAGAAGATAATTACATAAGAAGATGACAGGATCGTTACATGAAGATCATAAGGTTTTCGTGTAACGGTCTTTTTTTGTCAGAAAAACTGGATGAACTTCTGAAAGTAGAGGGAGTGTTTTGACAAAAAAGATGGTTCTAAAAAAATATAATGTGACTATGGAGAAGGAAAAGGAGGGAGTGGTTCCAAATATATATTTTTTATGCAGATGTCTATCTGTTACAGAATCTGTGGATGGATTTTATTGCGCTTGCGGGCGCAAATTGTCTTTTGCGGCGCAGGGTAAAGGGAAGAAGACTGTGGTTTATTGCATTTCTGTCATCCATAGGAACTCTGATCATTACATTGACCGTTACGGAGCCTTTTTGCAGGGCGATTCTGATTCACTTCCTGCTCAATACAGGAATGGTTGTTCTGTGTTTTGGAAAAAGTTCGTGGCGTGAGTTTTTGGAAAACTGGGCAGTCATATATCTGATGGTCCTTTTTCTTGGCGGGGTTATGGAATTGTTGAAAAACAGTGCAGCGGGAATGACATTTTTCTGGATTCAGGCGGTCATTGCGGCGCTGGTGCTGTCGGTGGCCACATGGTATCTCGGGCGCAGAAAACAGTTTGGAAACCAGCTTTTTCCGGTGATATTAGTACATCGGGGGCATGCGATGGAGATTATGGGGTACTGGGACAGTGGAAACCAGCTGCGCGATCCGTACAATCACAGACCGGTGTGCATCTTAAGCAGACATATGGCCGCAAAGATCTTAAATCCGAAAAAGGACAGGGTACATTTTATCCCTTATTGTTCCCTGGGGCAGAAGGAGGGGCTTTTGCCGGTGACAGAGATCACATGCATAAAAATTCAGAATGGAAGGCACAAAGTCGAGATAAGACCGGCAACGGTTGGAATTGCAAATGAAGGATTATTGGAAGGAAAAGAATATGATATGATTCTTCATGCATCTATGCTGGAGTGTCAGGAAAGAGGAACAAAACATGATCATGAGACTTGTACTGCCAAGATATGAAAAGGTTCATTTTCTGTCCGGGATTTGCAGCCTTTTTTTGCGAAAGGAAGATGAGGTGCACTATATTGGAGGTGCAGAGATTTTGCCGCCACCGTTGGAGGGAGAGCGGGAAGCATACTGTATCCGGATGCTCGATGGTGTGCATGCAGAGCGGGCGAGAAAGGAGCTGATCGAACACAACCTGCGGCTGGTTGTATACATAGCAAAAAAGTTTGATAACACAGGGGTCGGAGTGGAGGATCTTATCTCCATAGGAACGATCGGTCTCATCAAAGGGATCAATACCTTTAATCCGGACAAAAATATTAAATTGGCCACTTACGCATCGCGCTGCATTGAAAATGAGATTTTAATGTATCTGAGGAGAAACAGCAAGACAAAACTGGAGGTGTCCATCGATGAACCGTTAAATGTGGACTGGGATGGAAATGAACTGCTCTTATCAGATATTCTGGGGACGGATGAGGATGTCGTGGGGAAAGACATGGAAACGGATGTAGAGCGGAAACTGTTAAAGACTGCGATCGAAAAGCTGTCTGGAAGGGAACGGATGATCATCGAACTGAGGTTCGGACTGAATACTTCTGACGGGGAGGAGAAGACCCAGAAGGAAGTGGCAGATATGCTTGGAATCTCCCAGTCCTATATCTCAAGACTTGAGAAAAAAATTATGGGAAGATTGAAAAAAGAAATTGTACGATTTGAATAACAGGAGTATAATTGTGTTATAAATTAAAGGAGAAGTCGAACTATTTGACAATGGGAACAGACAGTGGACAGATGAGACAACATGCAGCAGATGGCTGCATGGGAATCAGATGAAAACGGACTGGAATTTACAGACAGGGGGAAGGACAGATGCAGATAGAATTTTTGGGTGCAGCGCATGAGGTGACAGGAAGCTGTCATTATGTAACATTCGGGGATAAACATGTACTGGTGGATTGTGGTATGGAGCAGGGACCGGATCTGTATGTGAATCAGGAGATTCCGGTGAATGCAGCAGCGGTGGATTATGTGTTCGTGACACACGCACACATTGATCATTCCGGTCTGCTGCCACTATTGTATAATCATGGATTCCGGGGACAGATTTTTGCGACAGAGGCAACAACGCAGCTCTGTAATATCATGTTAAAAGACAGCGCACATATCCAGATGTTTGAGGCAGAATGGAGAAACCGGAAAGCAAAACGGGCCGGAAAACCGGAAGTGGTACCAATGTACGATATGAATGACGCAATGGGGGTGCTGACACACTTTGTGCCGTGTGAATATAACAGCATTGTGGAGATCTGTGACGGATTAAAGGTACGGTTTGTGGACGCAGGACATCTGCTTGGCTCGTCCAGCATTGAGATGTGGATCAGAGAGGACGATGAAGAAGTCAAAGTTGTATTTTCGGGGGATATCGGAAACGGCAATCGTCCACTGATCAAAGATCCACAGTATATCAAAGACGCGGATTATGTTGTAATGGAGTCCACGTACGGTGACAAAGAGCATGAGACACCGCCGGACTATGCAGTCGCACTTGCAGAGGTATTGAAGGATACCTTTACAAGAGGTGGAAATCTTGTGATCCCTGCATTTTCCGTAGGAAGAACGCAGGAGATGCTTTACTTTATCCGAAGGATCAAGACGGAACATCTGTTGCCGGAGTTTGAAAATTTCCCGGTGTTTGTCGATAGTCCGCTGGCAGTGGAGGCAACTACGATCTTTAATAAGAACGTGGAGGACTGTTTCAGCGAGGAAGCGTTGGATCTTGTGCATCAGGGAATTAACCCAATCGGTTTTCCGGGACTGCGCATGGCGATCACGAGTGATGAATCCAAGATGATCAATTTCGACGAGCAGCCGAAAGTTATTATTTCCGCATCCGGTATGTGTGAGGCAGGACGTATCCGCCACCATTTAAAACACAACCTCTGGCGAAAGGATTCCACGATTTTATTTGTTGGTTATCAGGTTCCCGGAACACTTGGAAATTCTCTTTTAAATGGGGCAAAGCAGGTAAAGCTTTTTGGTGAGACCATCGAGGTACATGCGAAGATTGAGAATCTTCCGGGAATCAGCGGTCACGCAGACCGGAATAATCTGACAAAGTGGATTGGGGCATTTGAGACACCACCGAAAAAAGTGTTTATTGTACATGGGGACGACAAAGTGACGGAGAATTTTGCGGCGCATGTGCATGAAGTATATGGGTATGACACGTATGCACCATATAGCGGCGATACGTTTGATCTTGTGACAGGAGAGCAGATTGCGGACGGAAGCAGAGAGATGATTGAGAAGAAGAAAAATGGATCATCAAAAGCTTCCAGCAACGTATTTGCAAGACTTCTTGCGGCAGGACAGAGGCTGCTTGAGGTTATTAATAAGTGCGAGGGTCTGCCGAACAAGGAACTTGCAAAATTTGCAGATCAGATTAATGCATTATGTGATAAATGGTCGAGATAATATTATAGGGTAAGATATTGGCGGATGGTTTTCAATGCAGACTTTTCCAGACGGCTGACCTGTGCCTGGGAAATATGGATCTCATCCGCCACTTCCATCTGTGTTTTTCCTTCAAAAAAGCGGAGGTTGATAATGAAGTTTTCGCGTTCTGACAGGTGGTTCATGGCATCACTTAGAGAGAGCTTTTCCACCCAGTTTTCTTCTTTATTTTTCTTATCACTGATCTGATCCATGACATAGAGGGTATCGCCCCCATCGGTGTAGACCGGATCATAGAGGCTTACCGGACTCTGGATCGCATCCAGTGCGTATAAAATGTCTTCTGCGGCAACCCCGGATTCCTCTGCGATTTCCTGCAGTGTAGGTTCCTTAAATGAATTTTTGGACAGAACTTCCTTGGCATGGATCGCTTTGTAGGCAGTGTCGCGGAGGGAGCGGCTCACACGGATACTGTTGTTGTCACGCAGATATCTGCGGATCTCCCCGATGATCATAGGTACCGCATAAGTGGAAAATTTTACCTGCAGATCTGGATTAAAGTTGTCAATGGATTTGATCAGTCCGATACAGCCGATCTGGAACAGGTCATCAAGATTTTCATGGCTGCCGGAGAAACGCTTGATCACACTTAACACAAGGCGCAGGTTGCCTTTGATATACATCTCTCTTGCTTCCTGATCGCCCTGCCGGATCCGTGCAAACAGGGCTTCTTTTTCGGTTTCTTTTAAAATTGGGAGTTTGGCGGTATTGACGCCACAGATTTCTACTTTATATGCAGGCATGTTGCTATCCTCCGGTCTTTTCTAAAATCAGGATCAGCTCCGAGGTCTGTCGATGTCGGATGCTATTAATGAGGATGTGGCATTTAAGAAAAAATTATACAGAAAGAAACTTTTTTTTATTGGAAAAAAATGCTATACTATACACGGTAAGAAAATCGTTTCAGTAGAGACGGATTGTTTAAAAAAAGCAGAATCAAATGGGATACGAAGAATACAACAAGAGGCTGGTGCATATATGAAAGATTTGATCGATGAGAAGAACAGACAGGAAAAAATGAAAAGAAGTATCATAAAATACTGGAATGTTTCCTATGGTTCCCCGGAAGCAATTGGCGGCGAAGAGGAAGAAAAAGAGCGGGAACATGCCGCCGGCATATATCCACAGGAAAATCATGTCTATGACGAAGAGTCAGAGTTAAAACAGGCAGAGATCGAGGCAATCGATGAAGTGTCACAGACAAAAATCCAACAGATCCTGCATGAGAAAGATGACAGATTACAGAACCTGATCGAACATGAGCAGCATGAGGGATAGGAATCCTGAAGCTGTTTTGGCAGGGTTGCGGGCAGATGCACATTTTGTAGTCTGCCACATAATGTAATAGTAAGAACAGGCGATGGTGGGATCGTTTTGGTTACATTAAAAAAGTATCACGGTCTTGGGAATGATTATCTGATCTATGATCCGAATCAGAACCGTGAATTATTACAGGAACGGCAGATACAGCTGTTGTGCAGGCGCAATACCGGAGTGGGAGCAGATGGTATTTTATCTGGTCCTGTGTTGGAGAATGAAAAAATAAAAGTACGTATTTTTAATCCGGATGGAAGTGAAGCTGAGAGAAGCGGCAACGGCATCCGGATTTTTTCAAAGTATTTGAAAGATGCCGGATATGTGAAAGAGAAGTGTTATGAGCTCTGGACAAAGGCAGGACCGGTACAGGTGGAGTTTTTAGACGAGGATGCATCGCATATGAAAGTCGATATGGGATACGCCGCGTTTGGGGCAGACAGTATCCATGCGGTAGGATTTGAGGGAGATATGATCAATGAATCCGTTTTCTTCTGTGATAATTTTTACAATATCACCTGTGTGTCTATGGGAAACCCAAACTGTGTCGTGATGATGGAAGAAATCAGCAAGAATAAAGCGTTGCATTTAGGACCATATGTGGAAAATTCAAAATATTTTCCAAACCGGATCAATATGCAGCTCTGTCACGTAGTTGACCGGGAAAATATTCAGATTGAAATCTATGAGCGGGGAGCCGGGTACACATATGCGTCAGGCACGGGAGCCTGTGCGGCGGCATCTGCAGCACATAAACTCGGACTGGTGGGAAACCGTGTGCAGGTTCATATGCAGGGCGGAGATCTGCTTGTGGAATTTGCAGAGGACGACCGCGTGTTTATGACAGGACCTGTGGTTTACATTGGAAGTATCACGCTGGCGGAAAATTTTTTTGCTTAAATTGGAAAATTTCTTGGTGTTATGAATACCGCACAGCAGCAGGGAATATGGGAACATATGGAAACTATTATAAAAAAGTCTTGCAATTGCAGGCAGAATATGATAGTTTAAAAATCGTTGTGTGAGGAACACAACGATTTTTTCATGCAGAGGTACAATTCTGCAAAAACAAACGTCAGTTCGGAACCTTCCTGACGAAAAACAAAACTAAAGGAGAAAAACATATGAGAAACAAAAAGGTATTATTTCTTACCCAGGCTGCTGTGATCGCAGCAATCTACGTTGTGCTGACTATTTTTATCAGTGCATTTAACTTAGCTTCCGGTGCCATTCAGGTACGAATTTCCGAAGCACTTACCATTTTACCATTTTTTACACCGGCAGCGATTCCGGGACTGGCGATCGGGTGTCTGTTGAGCAATCTGCTGACAGGGGCAGCGGTTTATGATGTCGTGTTCGGAAGTCTTGCAACGTTACTCGGTGCAGTTGGAACGTATTTATTGCGGAAACATAAGTTTTTGTGTACGCTTCCTCCGGTGATCGCAAATATGGTGATCATTCCATTTGTATTGCGTTATGGATACGGACTTGCGATGGAAGTTGGTGGACATGATGTCGCAATTCCTTTTTACATGCTGACCGTCGGCGCGGGAGAAGTGATCTGCTGCTGTATTCTTGGTTCTGTCTTATTGAATGCATTGGCAAAAGTGAGCAATGTTATTTTTAAGAACGAATAAATATGTGAAGGTTATTAAAAATGCCATGTCAAAGAGATAAAACTCTCTTTCTCATGGCATTTTAATAATTTTTAAGAAAATATTGACGATTTCTGAAAACGCAAGTAAACTATATAGTTAGCAGTATCTATAAGAGAGAACGAAAGGAAAAAGTTATGAAGAAAATCTTGGATTTGATCACAGATGAAGTGACAAAAGCATTTACAGAATGCGGATATGATGCAAAATATGCAAAGGTTACTTTATCGAACAGACCTGATCTTTGTGAATATCAGTGTAACGGTGCCATGGCAGCCGCAAAAGAATACAAAAAAGCCCCATTTATGATCGCAGACGAAGTAGTGGAAAAACTTGCCGTAAACCCGATGTTTGCGATGGCAGAATCTGTAAAACCGGGCTTCCTCAATCTGAAGATCGATGAGGCATACCTTGCAGATTATGTTGCAAAAATGCAGGAAGATGATGGACGTTTTGGATGTGACAAGACAGAAGCGCCAAAGACCATCATGATTGACTATGGCGGACCAAACGTTGCAAAACCTCTCCATGTAGGACATTTGCGTTCTGCAATCATCGGTGAGAGCGTGAAGCGTATCGGCAAATTTATGGGACACAATGTGATCGGTGATGTGCATCTGGGTGACTGGGGACTTCAGATGGGACTGATCATCACAGAGTTAAAGCAAAGAAGACCGGAACTGGTTTATTTTGATGACACATACACCGGAGAGTATCCGGAGGAGGCACCATTTACAATCTCTGAGTTAGAGGAGATTTATCCGACTGCCAGCAAGAAATCCAAAGAGGATGAGGCGTATAAGGAAGCCGCCATGCAGGCAACTTTTGAACTGCAGCATGGAAAACGCGGTTATCAGGCACTTTTAAAACATATTTTAAATGTGTCCGTGACAGACTTAAAGAGAAATTATGCAAACTTGAATGTTTCCTTTGAGTTGTGGAAGGGCGAGTCTGACGCACAGCCATATATTCCGGACATGGTACAGAAGATGAAGGACGATGGCTTTGCCTATATCAGCGACGGCGCTCTTGTCGTGGATGTCAAAGAGGAGACTGACACGAAAGAGATCCCTCCATGCATGATCTTAAAATCAGACGGAGCTTCTCTTTATAATACGACAGATCTTGCCACGATGGTATGGAGAATGAAAGATTACAATCCGGATGAACTTATTTATGTTGTGGATAAACGTCAGGAATTGTATTTCACACAGGTATTCCGCTGCGCAAGAAAAACAGGTATTGTAAAACCGGAAACAGAACTGAAGTTTTTAGGTTTTGGTACGATGAATGGCAAGGACGGAAGACCATTTAAGACCCGTGATGGCGGTGTGATGCGTTTAGAGCATCTGATCTCCGGTATTAATGAGGAGATGCTTGCAAAGATCCAGGAGAACCAGAAGACAAAGGAGAACCTTGGAATCAGCACAGAGGAAGCAGAGAACACTGCAAAAATGGTCGCACTTGCAGCAATCAAATACGGTGATCTGAGCAATCAGGCAAGCAAAGATTACATCTTTGATATTGACCGTTTCACTTCTTTTGAAGGAAATACAGGCCCATACATCCTGTATACGATCGTCCGTATCAAATCGATCTTAAACAAATATCACGGTCTTGGAAAAGATGAGAGCGGTGCAGTCATCGAGGCGGCGCATTCTAAGAGCGAGAAAGATTTAATGTTAGAGCTCTCCAAGTTCAATGCAGTGATGGAGAGCGCTTTTGAGGAGACCGCACCTCATAAGATCTGTTCCTATATTTATGACCTCGCCAATGCATTCAACAGTTTCTATCATGGAACCAAGATCATGTCCGAGGAGAATGAGACAGTCCAGAAATCATACATCCGTCTGTTAGAGCTTACAAAGTCCGTTCTTGAGACATGTATCGATGTATTAGGATTTTCTGCACCGGAGAGAATGTAAGAAAAGAATAGAATAACAGTCATAAAAAGAAAGACAAGTCATAGAATTAGTCATGGGAGAAAACAAACTCCCATGGCTTTTTTTTCTTTAAAAAAAGAATTCCGTGAGGATGGAACAGAAAGTGAGGTGCCGCCTTGTGTGAAATAAGATTGTTGTTTCCGGTACATATGAGAACATTTTTTCAGGACGATACATGGCAGAGCGGGTTGGAGGAGATCCGGGTGAGAGTCGGACAACCAATAGAGTTTTGCTATGGAAGCGACAACTGTTATCTGATCGGCAAAGAAAAAGAACAAATGTTCTGCAACGAAAAGGACTACAGAAGATGGGAAAAAGATCTGTACCATGCGAGCGAGGCTGATCTGCGGGAAATGTTAAATTATATCAGCAATTATTCGCTGTACGCGTACAAAGAGGAGATTAAGCAGGGGTACATCACGATCGAGGGAGGACACCGGGTTGGTGTGGCAGGGCAGACCGTTCTGGTGGATGGAAAAATTGCAGGGATCAGTCCGATCACGTTCTTAAATATCAGGATCGCCCACGAAAAGTGTGGATGTGCCAGAAAAATACTGCCACTGATCCGGCAGAGAGACAGCATTTATAATACGTTGATCCTGTCAATGCCGGGAGCCGGGAAAACAACACTTTTGCGTGATTCCATCCGGGCATTGTCGAATGGGGAGGCATATGGGATCAGGCTGAAGGTGTGTGTGGTGGATGAACGCTCGGAGATTGCGGCAAGTTTTCACGGTGTGCCACAGAATGACATGGGACCGAGAACCGATGTGATGGACGGCTGTGGAAAGGCAGAGGGAATGCAGCTTCTGATCCGTTCCATGTCACCGCAGATCATTGCGGTGGATGAACTTGGAGCCGAGTCAGATTTTTATGCGGTAGAGCAGGCATTAAACTGTGGGAGCAGAGTGCTTGGCACGATCCATGCAGGGAATATGAAAGAACTGTCGGAAAAACCGTATCTGAAACGGTGGATGGAGCGAAGACTTTTTCAGCGGTTCATTTTTCTGGAAAAAGAGACCAACGGGAGGAGAAAAATGCAGGTTTATGACGAACATATGGAGCGTATCTCATGTTAAAGGTGCTGGGAAGCATGCTGATCCTTCTGGCAAGTGTCGGTTTTGGATTTCAGATCCAAATGGATCTGAAAAATCATCTGCGGCTGCTTTATGACATACGGAAACTGCTCTTAGACATTGCAAATGAAACAGTGTATACGATGGATCCCATGGAGGTTGTGCTGGAACATTCGATACACAGCAGAAATCCGCATCTGAATGAGATCTGCCGGGAGATGGGTGAGGGATTACAGAAGAAGGAAAGAGGATGCGGACAGGAACTCTGGCAGGAGCGGATCGAAGCGTGGCAGAAAAAGCTGGGGCTCTCTCCGGAGGAAAAAGAAATCTTTGCGGGGGCTGGATGCGCCTTTTTCGGAAAAAGCATGGGAGAAAATGAAAAAAGCCTGGAACATTATCTGAAACGTCTGGATTATGTGATCGATCAGGTGAGGGGAGAACAAAAGGAAAAACAGAAAGTGTATCAGACTGTCAGTGTGATGTGTGGGCTGATCGTCATTCTTCTGTTTTTGTAAAAGCTCCGAAAGCTGTGGAAAGGCAGGAACTTTATGAGTGTAAATTTGATTTTTAAAATTGCTGCGGTTGGGATTTTAGTGACCGTGCTGAGTCAGGTGTTAAAACACAGTGGACGGGAAGAACATGCTTTTTTGACCAGTCTGGCGGGACTTATCATCGTGTTGTTCTGGATTGTGCCTTATATCTACGAACTGTTTGAGACGATGCAGTCACTTTTTACGTTATAGATCATATTGCAGTTACAGTCTGCTGGGGAGTGAAAAAGGCATGGATATCATAAAAGTGGGGATTTTAGGTGTCGCGGCGGTTTTGATGGCAATTCCGCTGCGCAAAGAGAAGCAGGAATACAGTATGTTTTTAAGCATGGCAGTCTGTATCTGCATTTTTATTTATATTATCACAAAGGTTCAGATCGTGCTGGAATTTGTGGAGAAGTTAGAGGGGATGATCGCCATTGACAGTGCTTATATTGGTCTGGTGATCAAAATGGTGGGCATTACCTACGCAGCAGAATTTGCAGTAAATGTGTGCAGAGACTCCGGTTATGGTGCGATTGCAGGGCAGATTGAAAATTTTGCAAAAATGTCGATCCTTGTGGTGAGTCTCCCGGTACTGATGGCATTTATTGATACGGTAGGGAGCCTTTTATGAGAAAAGTGAGATGGCAGTGGAAGATCATACTGTTTCTGATGTTCGCAGGGCTCTTTTGTCCGGTGAAGGTTCATGCAGAAGAGACAGGTAGTTATCTGAGTGAACTTTCGGATGAGATGGACTATGGAAAATTGGATACATTTTTAGAAAACTATGGCGTGGAGAAGGTTTCTTTTTCCGGTCTGGTGGAAGAATTGATGCAGGATGGGGTGAGCACAGCGTGGGGAGAACATGTGTTTTCTGCGATAAAAACATCGCTCGTTGGGGAAATCGCGGCAAACCGGAAGATGCTTTTGGAAATTGTATTGTTGGCATTCTGTTTTTCGGTTCTGAAAAACTTTGCGGGTGCATTTCATGCGTCGTATATCTCGGAGCTATGTTTTCTGCTGGTGTATTGTGTCATGGCGGTCATGCTTTTGCAGTCATTTCTTCTCTTTCAGGAGGTCGTGTCAAAGTCACTGGAAAGCTGTGTGGAATTTATGAAAGTCATGGTGCCGACGTTTTGTCTCAGCATGATGTTTGCCTCGAATGTGAGCAGTGCTGCGGGATTTTACCAGACCGCATTTCTGGTGATCTATCTGGTGGAGTGGCTGTTTCTAAATCTGCTGATGCCTCTGATCCATATTTATGTGCTGTTGGAAATGTTCGGTCATTTTGTGCCGGAGGAGCGCTTTTCAAATCTGACGGAACTGTTTTCTGAGGTGATCAGCTGGGGAATAAAAATCGCAGGAGTGCTCGTATTGGGGCTGAATGTAGTACAGAACCTGATCGGCCCGGCAAAAGACCGGATGGGGCATGGGATTTTTGCAAAAACGGCTTCTGTGATCCCGGGGCTTGGTAATGCGGTGGGAAGCGTGACCGAGCTTCTCCTTGGCGCAGGGATCGTCATGAAAAGCTGTGTGGGGACAGCGGGACTTGTGGTACTTGTCCTGATCAGTCTTGTTCCGCTGCTCAAGGCGCTGTGCCTTGCATTCTTTTACAAACTGGCAGCGGCAGTGACAGAGCCAGTGTCAGATAAGCGGATCTCCGGCTGCTTAAAAGGTCTGGCAAACGGAGGTATGCTCTATGTAAAACTGCTGGGGTACAGTGTACTGTTGTTTTTTGTGACGATCGCACTGACGGCGGCAGCGTCGGGATTTATTTATTGAGGATAATAGGAAGGAGCCGATGAACGGGATTTTTAGTTATCTGAAAAGCTATGTCATTCTTTTTCTTGTGCTCACGATACTGCTTGAGATGGTTCCGAAGGCGGGCATGCAGAAATATATCCGTTTTTTTTCGCAGATGATCCTGGTCTTTGGACTGCTCTATCCGATTTTGGGGTGGATGGGAGAGAGTGACGCTTTTCTGGAAAAAATAGAATATCAGTCTTTTTTACAGAAAATGGAGGAGGTCCAGTCAGATGCAGAAAAAATCACCTATCTGGACAATGATCACTATGTGAAAAAGTACGAGGATGCCATTGCACTTGATGTTACACAGATGGCACAGGAAGAAAATTTTGCAGTGAAGGAGATCGCAGTAGAGATGACAGAAAATTATGAAATCAAATGTATCCGCATGACACTGACCAATCCGGTCAGGGAAGGAATCGTGATTGGAAAAGTTGTGCTGGAGGATGAACAGAAAAAACAGACTTCTGAGGATAGCGCATATAAAAAATTAAAAGAAAAGCTGGTGAGTTATTATCAATTATCGGAAGAACAGTTGGATATCCTGTATGAATAGACTGCGGCAGCTCAGAAAAAGTGACTGGATCGCCATTGCACTTGCGGGTGTGCTGATTCTGATCATTGCAATGCCGTTATCGCCGAAGCAGTCAGAGAGTGGGAATACGGCGGGGCAGGAGACAGCCGGGGCAGTTTCGGATTCCGGGAGCACACAGGGCAGCCAGAATGTTTATGCGGCTGCGCTGGAAAGGAGATTAAAGCAGGTACTTGGGCAGATGGAGGGGGTAGGAAAGGCAGAGGTGATGATTACGCTGTCGGACTCCGGTGAAACGATCGTGGAAAAAGATCAGAAAGAACAGACGAACCGTATCGGGGAAAGTGATGCCAGCGGAGGAACCCGGACAACGACGGATCAGGAGACGGAGGAGACAACCGTATATGTGGAAAATGGCAATGAAAAGCATCCATATGTGACAAAAGAAGTGCTTCCCAAAGTGGAGGGCGTTCTGGTGGTGGCAGAGGGCGGGGATGATCCCAGGGTAATTTCTGATATTTCCGATACAGTAATGGCATTATTCCGGGTGGAGGCACATAAAATAAAAGTAGTGAAGATGAGTAGTTCCAGGGAGTAAACAAGGAGGAATCACATGAAGAAAATATTTCGAAAAAATCAGCTGGTGATCACGGCACTGGCACTTATGATCGCTGTTGCAGGGTATTTCAGTTACATGAATAACAATATGGATGACGGAAAACTTCAGACAGCGGCGGAGGCGGCAAGCGCAGAGGTGAGTGCAGGGGAACTGGAAGAGGATTACGACATTTCGGATGAAGATGTTTTGCAGAATGAGATTTTTACGGCGGAGGAACCGGACGGGACGGAGACAGCGGCAGTAACGGATGGAAGCGCAGAGACAGCGGCGGGCACGGAGGGAGAACCTGCAGCGGAAGGAACAGGGCAGACAGTGGCAGATGGAACAGCAGGGGCAGAGGAAGTCGTCAATCCGGGAGAGGCAGTGCTCACCAGTACGACCGTTGCCAATATCGACTATGCTTCAGAAATGAAATTAAACCGTGAACAGATCCGCTCAAAAAATAAGGAGACTCTGCTGGAGATTGTAAACAATAATGCGATTTCCGATGAATTAAAACAGGATGCGATCAATAAAATGATTGCGATGACGGATATCGCGGAGCGCGAGAATGCGGCAGAAATGCTTTTGGAGGCAAAAGGATTCACAGATGTGGTGGTAAGTATCACCGAGGACAGCTGTGATGTTGTCTTAAATATGGGAGAAGTGACGGATGCAAAGCGCGCACAGGTGGAGGATATTGTGAAACGCAAAACAAATGTTTCCGCGGAAAATGTGATCATTACGCCAATTGTAGTAGGCGAGGTGGACACGGAATAATATCAGATTTTCCTTGATTTTCTTCGGCTATCGTTATATCCTTATAAGGCGGCAGTCTGCAAAGCAGGCTGTGCGGTGTTACAATGAGACATGACAGCGGTCTCTTGGGACTTTATTTACACATTACAGGTTCTTTTTGAGAACCGCTGTGCTTTTTATATTTGGAGGATATATTTTGGCTGATTTAAGAAAAGAAATAGAAAAAAGACGTACATTTGCGATCATTTCCCATCCGGATGCAGGTAAGACAACATTGACAGAGAAGTTCCTGCTTTACGGTGGAGCGATCAATCTGGCAGGATCTGTAAAGGGAAAGGCAACTGCCCGTCACGCTGTTTCTGACTGGATGGAGATCGAGAAGGAGAGAGGTATCTCTGTCACTTCTTCTGTATTACAGTTTAATTATGGCGGTTACTGTATCAATATTCTGGATACGCCGGGACATCAGGACTTCTCGGAGGATACGTACCGTACTCTGATGGCAGCTGATTCCGCCGTCATGGTCATCGACGGATCAAAGGGTGTTGAGGCACAGACAAGAAAACTGTTTAAGGTCTGTGTCATGCGCCATATTCCTATTTTTACATTTATCAATAAGATGGATCGTGATGCGAACGACACGTTTGATCTTCTGGATGAGATCGAGAAAGAGCTTGGGATCGCAACCTGTCCGGTCAACTGGCCAATCGGTTCCGGAAAAGGATTTAAAGGTGTTTATGACCGCAATACAAAAGAGGTTATGACGTTCTCTGATACGTTAAAAGGAACAAAAGAGGGAACGGAGAGACACATTCACATTGATGATCCGGCGCTTGTAGATGAAATCGGTGAGGCAGCAAAAGAAAAGCTGTTAGAGGAAATCGAGCTGCTTGACGGAGCAAGTGCAGAGTTTGATATGGATCTGGTGTCAAAAGGTGAGTTGTCCCCTGTATTTTTTGGTTCCGCGTTAACAAACTTTGGTGTGGAGACATTTTTACAGCACTTTTTGAAAATGACGTACTCTCCGCTTCCGAGAAAAGCAGATATCGGGGAGATCGATCCGTTTCAGGAAGATTTCTCTGCGTTTGTGTTCAAGATTCAGGCGAATATGAACAAAGCGCACCGTGACCGTATCGCGTTTATGCGTATCTGTTCCGGAAAATTTGAGGCGGGCATGGAAGTTACCCACGTACAGGGTGGCAATAAAAAGATCAAGCTTTCCCAGCCACAGCAGATGATGGCGCAGGAGCGCCACATCGTGGATGAGGCTTATGCCGGAGATATTATCGGTGTGTTCGATCCGGGTATTTTCTCCATCGGTGATACCTTGACAACAGCAAAACCTTTCAAGTTTGAGGGAATCCCAACCTTTGCACCGGAACATTTTGCGCGAGTGCGTCAGGTGGATACCATGAAGCGTAAGCAGTTCATGAAGGGAATGCAGCAGATCGCACAGGAAGGTGCAATCCAGATTTTCCAGGAATATAACATGGGTATGGAGGAAGTCATCGTCGGCGTTGTCGGTGTGCTTCAGTTTGACGTTTTAAAATATCGTCTGGAGAATGAATATAACGTTGAGATCCGTATGGACAACCTTCCGTATGAGCATATCCGTTGGATTGAAAATGAGGATATCAATATGGATAAGATCGTTGGAACTTCCGATATGAAGAAGATCCAGGATCTCAAAGGACGTCCATTATTACTGTTTGTCAATTCATGGAGTGTCGGCATGGTACTTGACCGAAATGAAGGACTTGTATTGTCAGAGTTCGGACGCGAATAAATTCACTGTTATCAGATAGCTACGAAACTCTTCATAATCTTCTTTAAATTGTTCAAAATTAACAAAAACATTCAAGACACGCTCTCGCTACGTGTCGCTCGCAGCGGTACTAAGAAGCCAGGCACAACTTACCGTTGTACCAGCCTTCTAAGTACCGGCGGCTCCCCAGTGTCTTTCATGTCTTTTGTCAATTTTTCACAATTCAATTTAGGTTTTTATGAGTTTCGCAATTGTCTGATAACTATTAAAAACAAGGAGAGAAAGATGGCAGTTGTAACGATTACAAAGGATAATTTTGAGGCAGAAGTATTGGGATGTAAGATCCCGGTTGTGCTTGACTTCTGGGCAGAATGGTGTGAACCATGTAAAATGCAGTCTACGGTTATAGAAGAGCTTGCCGCAGAGTTGGATGGAAAAGTAAAATTCGGTAAGGTGAATGTGGACGAAGAGGCTTCTCTGGCACTGAATTATCAGATCATGAGTATCCCGACATTGGTTGTGATGCATTATGGCCTGTTTCAGGGAAAAGCAATCGGCGTGCAGGGCAAAGATGCGATCCGTGAAATGCTTCAGGGTGTTTTGTAAAACACCTTGACAAATTTCTATCTATCAGTTACAGTCAATCTTGCAGATAGCAGAATCTTTTTTTATCAAATAAAATGTTACAAGAGTAATTATTTCAGCCAGATCGGCATGAAATCCCGGCAAAAAATAGAAAGTGATGGTTTAAATAGGGGGAAAACTATCTTAAAAGGATGAACAGGGACAGAATTGTTTCATGTTCGTAGTTGACATTTAGGGCAAAGTATAATACTATAAGAACAAGAAAACGAACATAAGTTCGTATTGGAGGAAAGAAAATGGCAAGAGAAGATAAATTGAAAGCGTTAGATGCTGCAATTTCACAGATTGAGAAACAGTATGGTAAGGGATCTATTATGAAGCTGGGTGATAATTCAGCACATATGAATGTTGAGACAATTCCAACTGGATCTTTGAGTCTTGATATTGCACTTGGTCTTGGAGGACTTCCAAAGGGAAGAATTATTGAGATCTATGGTCCGGAATCCAGTGGTAAGACAACGGTTGCCCTGCATGCGGTTGCCGAGGTACAGAAAAGGGGCGGAATCGCAGGATTTATTGATGCGGAGCATGCACTTGATCCGGCTTATGCCAAGAATATCGGTGTGAATATTGATGAGTTGTATATTTCACAGCCGGACTGTGGAGAACAGGCGCTTGAGATCACAGAGACGATGGTTCGCTCCGGGGCAGTGGATATCGTGATTGTTGACTCTGTTGCAGCACTTGTTCCGAAAGCAGAGATTGATGGAGATATGGGAGATTCCCATGTGGGACTTCAGGCAAGACTTATGAGCCAGGCTCTCCGTAAATTAACTGCAGTCATCAGCAAGTCGAACTGTATTGTTATTTTTATTAACCAGCTGCGTGAAAAAGTTGGTGTGATGTTCGGTAATCCAGAAACAACAACTGGCGGACGTGCATTGAAATTCTACTCATCTGTGCGTATGGATGTCCGCAGAATTGAATCTCTGAAACAGGCAGGAGAGGTTGTCGGTAACCGTACCCGTGTGAAGATTGTAAAGAATAAAGTGGCACCTCCATTCAAAGAGGCTGAGTTTGACATTATGTTTGGTAAGGGAATTTCCAAAGAGGGAGATATTTTAGACCTTGCTGCAGACTGTGGCATTATTGTGAAGTCCGGTGCATGGTATGCCTATAACGGAGATAAGATTGGTCAGGGACGTGAGAATGCGAAAACTTATCTGAGAGAGAATCCACTCGTATGTGAAGAGGTTGAGGCAAAAGTCAGAGAAAAATTCCAGTTAGATGGTACTGCAGAAGAGACGGATGCTGAGGGAGAGCCAGAAGTATTAGAGGATGAGGAATAAGAATGAGTCATCAGGTCATGTCGGTCGTACCTCTTGAGAAGGGAAAAGCAGGAATCCGGTTTGATGATGGGACAGAAGCTGTTCTTTATAAAGGAGAGATTCGAAAGCTTGGGATAGAGGAGGGCTGTGTTGTCACAGAGGCTGTCTATGATAAGATTCTGAATGAAATCCTTGGAAAGCGTGCAATCAGGAGGGCAATGCATTTGTTGGAAAAGCAGGACCGGACAGAGCGTCAGCTTTATGACAAACTGAAACAGAACGGATATCCGGAAAGTTGTATTGAATCCGCAATTGCCTATGTAAAAAGTTATCATTATATCGACGATTTTCGTTATGCTTCTACCTACATCCGTTATCATCAGGAGAAGAAAAGCAGACAAAAACTTAAGATGGAACTGATGGCAAAAGGGATTGGAAGAGATCTGGTTGATGCAGCATTAGAAGAAGAGTATGTTTCGGATGATCAGAAGAAGATTGCAGAGTTACTGAAGAAGCGGCATTATTCTTTTGAGGATGCAGATGTCAGTGAACAGCGGAAGAATTATCAGTTTTTACTCCGCAGGGGATTCAAAAGCAGTGATATCCTTCATGTCATGAAGCAGGAACGGCAGTAGGAGCAGGCCGGAGAGAAAAATTTTGTTTCAGAGAAAATCTGACAAATTTGTACAATATGTTGTATTCTTATTTTTGAGACATTCAATATTATGCATATTGAACAGTAATTGACTTGACATAAGTATGAAAATAGAATAAAATTAATCTGTTGTTAATTATGACAGAAAATTAATCTAATTATATGTTATATGTACAATGAAAATTTCATAAAGGAGGTGCTCCTGTGATGCAGATAGTGATCGCTGTTGTTATAACACTTATCGTTACTGCGGTTCTGACATACTTTATCACAACTGCTTACCACAAGAACGTAGCAAATGCTAAGATTGGTAATGCGGAAGATAGAGCACGTGAGATTATCGATGAAGCGGTAAAGACAGCAGAAACCAAAAAACGTGAAGCAATGCTCGAAGCAAAGGAAGAGTCCATCAGAGTCAAAAATGATCTGGACAAAGAAGTAAAAGAGCGCAGAGCAGAGATTCAGCGTAGTGAACGCAGAGTCGTACAGAAGGAAGAAAACTTAGACAAGAAGTTGGAATCCATCGAGAGACGCGAAGCCGGTTTTGCTGCAAAAGAAGAAGAAATCAACAAGCAGAAAGCTCAGATTGCAAAGCTCAATGAAGAGCGTTTACAGGAACTGGAAAGAATCTCTGGATTAACCTCCGAACAAGCAAAGGAATATCTCTTAAAAACCGTTGAAGAAGATGTTAAACTTGATACCGCAAAATTAATCAAAGAAATGGAAAACAAGGCAAAGGAAGAAGCTGATAAGAAGGCCAAAGATTATGTGGTAACTGCTATTCAGAAATGTGCAGCAGACCATGTGGCAGAGACAACAATTTCTGTTGTACAGCTTCCGAATGACGAGATGAAAGGCAGAATCATCGGACGAGAGGGACGTAATATTCGTACGTTAGAGACGATGACAGGTGTGGATTTAATTATTGATGATACACCGGAAGCAGTTATTTTGTCTGGATTTGATCCAATCAGAAGAGAAGTTGCCCGCATTGCTTTGGAAAAATTGATTGTAGATGGACGTATTCATCCGGCTAGAATCGAAGAAATGGTAGAAAAGGCACAAAAAGAAGTTGAAACAATGATCCGTGAGGAAGGTGAAGCAGCAACATTAGAAGTTGGTGTTCACGGAATTCATCCGGAACTCGTTCGCTTACTCGGCAGAATGAAGTTCAGGACAAGTTACGGACAGAATGCATTAAAGCATTCTATTGAAGTAGCACAGCTTTCCGGATTATTGGCAGCGGAAATTGGTGTAGATGTAAGAACTGCAAAACGTGCAGGTCTTTTACATGATATTGGTAAATCTGTGGATCATGATATGGAAGGATCTCATATTCAGATTGGTGTTGATTTATGTAGAAAATACAAAGAATCTCCAATTATTATCAATGCAGTTGAGGCTCATCATGGTGATGTAGAACCTGAGTCTTTGATTGCTTGTATTGTGCAGGCTGCTGATACAATCAGTGCGGCCAGACCTGGCGCAAGAAGAGAGACACTTGATACTTATACCAACAGATTAAAACAGTTAGAAGATATTTCAAACGGATTTAAGGGAGTAGAAAAATCATTTGCTATTCAGGCAGGTAGAGAGATTCGAATTATGGTAGTTCCAGAACAGATCAGTGATGCTGACATGGTATTATTAGCACGCGATATTGCAAAACAGATTGAGTCTGAATTGGAATACCCTGGACAGATTAAAGTAAATGTAATTCGCGAGTCACGTGTAACGGATTTTGCGAAATAGCTTGACAAAGAGAGCATAAAAGAAGATTTGAAGAGGATGGATCCTATTTCGAATCTTCTTTTTTGTTATGATGACCGCTAATCAGAGCGAGATTCGCAGAGCGTATCTCGTCTCCATATATGAAAAATGCATTCGATTGTTATAAAATAATCATAGAATCAGAAGAGGCAGGAGGAAAGAAAGATGAGTGAACATGCAAAAAGAATGAAGCGGGAATTAGTGATGAAAGGTACCATTCTTGATGTATACAAAGACACAATGGAACTTCCAAATGGCAAAACAGAAGAATGGGATTTTGTCTCACATAGAAAGGGAGCTGCGGCAGTTGTTGCAGTGCGTGAGGATGGAAAACTGCTAATGGTGAGACAGTACCGGAATGCTTTAGAGCGTATGACGTTAGAGATTCCTGCCGGAGCGAGAGACAGTGTGACAGAAGATACCAAAGTGTGTGCTGCAAGGGAACTCGAAGAGGAGACCGGATACCGGAGTGAGAATCTGTCATTTTTGCTTTCACTTCGAACGACAGTTGCATTTTGTGATGAATTTATCGATGTGTACCTTGCAAGAGATTTAGTGAAGAGTGAACAGAATCTGGATGAGGGAGAAGCGATTGATGTGGAAACACATGATGTAGATGAATTGTGTGAAATGATCTATGCAGGTAAAATACAGGATTCCAAGACGGTTTCCGCAATCCTTGCCTATAAGAATTTGTTGAATAAGGATTCTGGAAAAGCATAGATTATTAGTAAGATAGATTTTTGGTAGAAAATTGTGATTCAAAAAAATAGGATTATCTATGCACTATGTTTCCTTGCCGGAATATTGCTTGTCAATCTTATGGGAAACGGTTTACTGAACACCTATGGTGTGACTTCCTTCTGGGATCAGTCAGCGGTCACTTTCTGGAGCATGTCCTATGACCAATATTTCTGGTATATTTTTTTCCTGCGGACGAAAGGGCTGATTCTGATCCTGCTGCTTGGCACAGTATTTGGCAGGAGGGTCGTGACAAGGGTTTTTCTGGCACTGTTTCTGTTCCTGACAGGAACATTTATCACAATGTCAGTGATAGAACGGGGGCTGTCAGGAATCGCAGCAGTTTTACTGGCAATGCTTCCGCAGTGGATTTTTTATTTACTGGCGTTCACTGTGTATGAGAGAGGAAGAGAAAGAAAGATAATAGTTGTCTGTGTTTTGCTCGTTGTGCTGGGGTGTCTTGCAGAGGGGTATATTTCACCGTTTTTCCTGAAAAAAGTACTATGACAGCGAAAATGGGGCAGATTATGTAATATGTATGTAAAAAAATTGTAATGAATAATTACAACATATGGTAAGACAGAAATTACAAAAAACGACATGTTGTATATGGACAAAAAGAAACAAAAAACAGGCAAAAATACTGATTGCAATTTGATTTCTGAATCATTATAATAGGGAATATACCTCGAAAATGAGGTATTTTTTCGGCTTGAAAGAGTTTACATTGAGAGAAAAGAATTGGGGCAGGTAATGAGCATGAATCAGGATATACATAATTTTATCCAATATCTTCATCAGGAAAAACAAACTTCAGAGAATACAGAAGTATCTTATGAGCGAGACTTAAAGAAGATGACTCTGTATTTAACAGCACATGGAGTGGATAGAATTGACGCTGTTACCCCAGAAGTTCTGAATTCTTATGTGATAGAGTTAGAACAGTCAGGATTAAAGCCTGCAACAGTATCCAGAAGTGTTGCGTCCATGAAAGCATTCTTTCACTATGAAGAGTTAGAACAAAGGACAAGCGCAGATCCAGCTTTTGAACTGAAAGCTCCAAAGGTGGAGAAGAAAGCCCCAACTATTCTGACAACAGAGCAAACAAACCGCCTGTTAGCCCAGCCGAAGGATAATTCGGCGAAAGGTCTGCGTGATAAAGCAATGCTTGAATTGTTGTATGCAACAGGAATCCGTGTTTCTGAATTGATCTCTTTGAAATTAACAGATGTGAATTTTGATACCGGGTATATTACATGTGTAGATTCACACAAGGAGCGTATGATTCCAATGACTCCGGTGGCAAAGGACGCACTTGTCAGATATATCAGGGATGGACGTCCACAGTTGGTGAAGGATGAGGATTCCATCTGGTTGTTTACAAATTGTTCCGGGGATGCGATGAGCCGTCAGGGATTCTGGAAGTTGATCAAGTCCTATGGAAAGCGGGCAGGAATAGAGTCCGAGATCACTCCGCATATGCTGCGACATTCTTTTGCTGCACATCTTGTGTGCAGCGGGGCAGACTTAAAGAGCGTGCAGGAGATATTAGGACATTCCGATATTTCAACAACACAGATGTATGCACATATGAATCAGACTGCAAATGTATAAATAGGTACCGTGTAGTCTGCAGATATACACATAACATAATAATAGATAGAGTGTTCAGGATAAAATCCTATTGGGATTTATTTGCATATCAGTCGAGCAGATTTCGTACATCTTCCAGGGAACAGCCCTGTTTTAAGGCAATGGCTTTTAAATCTTCAAATTCCGGTTTTTCATGGTTTACATGATAACCGGAACTTTTTTTTATGCGGATTTTTCCGTAAGGAGTTTCTTTTGTCTCAAACGTGGAGACAAGTTTTGCACGTTCGTAAACAGCATAACGGATGCCGCGGGTGGTTGTGTGCTGAAAGAAAAGGTTTGTGAACTTTTCTTTTTCAGACAGCGGACAGAGGCAGGTCAGGATAATCCCTGGTCTGCCTTTTTTCATCTGGATCGGGATCGTATATACATCGAGTGCGCCGGCGTTTAAAAGGGTTTCCGCAGCAAAGCTTATATCTTCGCCTGTCATATCATCCAGATTGCAGGAGATACTTAAAATTTTATCATCATAACCGTTCGCCTGAACATCACCGAGAAATGTCCGGACACAGTTGGCGGTTTCAAAGTCTTTTTGTCCCATGCCGTAGCCGATATGTTCTAAAGTCATAACAGGCATTTCTTCAAAACCTTCCACATAATGACGAAGGATAGCGGCACCGGTTGGCGTCAGAAGTTCGCCCTTTATGGAACCGGTATAAAAAGGGATTCCTTTTAAAAGCTCCGCGGTCGCAGGAGCTGGAACAGGGAGGATACCGTGGGCGCATTTTACAAAACCACTTCCGACATGAAGCGGGGAAGCGAATACTTTTTCCGGTGTAATCAGATACATGAGAAGAGCACAGCCACAGACATCAGCCAGCGCATCCAAAGTTCCAACCTCATGAAAATGGATCTGTTCTAATGTGGTGTTGTGTACGGCAGATTCTGCTTCTCCGATCAGGCGATAGATAGCAGCGGCATCTGCTTTTACCTGGGCAGGAAGCTGTAAGTGTTCGATCTGTGCGAGGATGGACTGATAACTGTGATGCGTGTGCGCATGGGAAGATTCATCATGATGATGTTCAGCTGCCTCATGCTTGTTCGTGTGTACATGTTCTGCTTCTGTGTGATCATGGGTATGTGTATGTACATGTTCATGTACATGCACACCTTCCTCTTCTCTGTTTATCATAACATGCATATGTGTGCCGGAAATGCCGCACTTTTTTGATTCTTCCGCAGAAATCTGAATCCCATATTCCGAGAAAGCCTGATTCATCGTCTGCAAAAATAATTCTTTCTGGTCGCATATTTCATAAAGGGCAGCCATGAGCATGTCTCCGGCAGCACCCATCTTACATTCAAAATATAATGTTTTCATAGATAAAATTCCTTTCTGATAGTAAAAACAAAGGTCAGAATTCTGTTACATGTTATGTAAAAAGAGGTAACGGAATGTGCCTGACTTATTTTATTTTAATCGACATTTTCATAGTATGCAAGCAGGGATTCCTGTTGGTACATTTCTACAAAAAATGGAAACTAATTTTGTGAAAGTAGTTTCTTGTGAGAAAAACTGGAACATGTTACAATAATGGAAACGGAAATATTAAAAATAGTTTCCGAGCAGAGAACATGGATAAAATAATGCAGACAAATGAAAGAGCAAGAGTAAGAAACAGAATACAGACGAAAAGGGGAGAGAACATGGAGTTACGGGAGACCATTTTAGAGGGAACGATTCAGGCATTTAATAAAAAGGGATTGAAGTTTACGATGGATGATATCGCCGCCCTGCTTGGAATCAGTAAGAAAACGATTTATACCGTATTTCAGGATAAGAATACACTGGTGTCAGAGATGGTGGATTACTGTTTTGATTCCATCAAAGAGAGCGAGCAGAAAGTACTCTCGGATACTTCGCTTGATACGGTTGGGAAGATTAGGGCAATTTTAGGAGTGCTCCCGGAGGGTTATAAAGACATTGATTTTCGGCAGCTATATTTATTGAAAGATAAATATCCAAAAATTTATAAAAAAGTGGAGCAGCGGTTAGAGACAGGCTGGGAGACAACGATCGCGTTGATCCAGCAGGGGATTCATGAGGGCACGGTCCGGCCGATTCAGATTCCGATTTTGAAAACCATGCTGGAGGCAACTCTTGAGCAGTTTTTCCAGAGAGATATTCTGATCAAAAATCAGATTTCCTACAATGAGGCGTTAGAGGAAGTAGTCAATATACTGGTGGATGGAATTACAAGGTAAAAGATAGCATGGAGTTCGTTACACAGAAGAACAGAGAGGTGAGGATGATGTCAGAACGTATTTATTTGAATAATGACTGGAAGTTTGCAGAACAGTTTGAAGCTTCTATGACAGAGGCAGCTTATGATGACAGTACAATGCAGAATGTCAGGCTTCCACATACCTGTAAGGAAACGCCGCTTCACTATTTTGATGAACATTGTTATCAGATGATCAGTGGTTATCGAAGAGTCATCGAGGCAGAGGAAGCGTGGAAGGGGAAAAAGATATTATTGACGATTGATGGTGCAGCCCATGACAGCGAAGTATTTTTAAATGGGGAGAAAGTGGGAGAACATCACTGTGGATACACAGCTTTTACGATGGATATCAGCGGAGCACTCCGCTATGGAGAAAAAAATATCCTTGTCGTGAAAGTAGACAGCAGGGAGGACTTGAATATTCCACCGTTTGGTTATGTGATCGACTATATGACATACGGCGGCATTTACCGGGATGTCTATCTGGATATTAAAAATAAAGACTACATCGAAGATATTTTTATCAGGACAAACATTGGACAAATGGATGACCAGAATGCGGAACTCATCTCTGAGGTGACGGTGCAAAGAACGCAGGAGGGATTGTTTTTAAAACAGAGTCTTAAAAATAAAAAGACAGGAGAGTATCGGCCATTAGGGGAGAGTGAAATCTCCGGCACTTCCATGCAGCTTTCCTATCCGGTAGAAAATGTGATCCTGTGGGATCTGGAACATCCGGAACTTTATGAAGTTAAGACAGAATTAATCTGTGATGGAAAGTTAATGGATGAGAGGATAGACCGAATCGGATTCCGCAGGGCAGAATTCAAAAAAGACGGATTTTATCTGAACGGCAAAAAAATAAAACTGAGAGGTTTAAATCGTCACCAGAGTTACCCGTATGTTGGATATGCAATGCCAAAATCCATGCAGCGGTTGGATGCGGATATTTTAAAGAGGGAGCTGGGGGTGAATGCAGTGCGCACCTCCCACTATCCACAGTCCCATTATTTTATAGAGCGGTGTGACGAAATAGGGCTGCTTGTTTTTACCGAAATTCCGGGATGGCAGCATATCGGTGATGCTGCATGGAAAGATCAGGCGGTGGAAAATGTCAGGGATATGGTAAAACAGTACCGGAATCACACGTCGATCATCCTCTGGGGCGTGCGTATTAATGAATCGCAGGATGATGATGCATTTTACAGAAGAACAAATGAGGCGGCGCATGAATTCGATGATTCGAGACCGACAGGTGGTGTGCGTGCAAACAGAAAAAGCAGTCTGCTGGAAGATGTGTATACCTACAATGATTTTGTGCATGATGGAAAAGCAAAGGGATGTGAGCCGAAAAAGAATGTGACATCGGATATGGAAAAGCCATACCTCATCAGTGAATACAATGGGCATATGTATCCGACGAAGACTTTTGACTGGGAAGAACACCGGGCAGAGCATGCGCTCCGCCATGCAAATGTTTTGGATGCGGTGGCAGCCGAGGAGGACATTGCAGGATGCTTTGGCTGGTGCATGTTTGATTACAACACTCACAAGGATTTCGGAAGTGGTGACCGCATCTGTTATCACGGAGTCATGGATATGTTCCGCAATCCGAAACTGGCAGCGGCGGTCTATGCTTGTCAGCAGGAGAAAGAGCCGGTGCTGGAATTAAGTTCTTCCATGGATATTGGGGAACATCCGGGATGTAACCGCGGGGAAACCTATATTTTTACGAATGCGGATAAGGTGCGGATGTATAAAAATGACCGGTTCATTAAGGAGTACAGTGCCGCAGATTCTCCGTACACACATCTGAAACACGGTCCGATTCTTATCGATGATTTTATCGGAGATGCCCTGCAGGAAGAACATATGAAACCGGGACAGGAAGCCGGTGTGAAAAAAGCTTTGAATGCGTTTACCAGGTTTGGGTTCGCAAAGCTTCCAAAGTCCATTTATGCAACGGGAATATGGCTGATTCTTCGCTATCATATGAATATGGAAGAGGCAGTCCGGTTGTATAACAAATACATTGGCGACTGGGGTGGCACCTCCACAACGTATCGTTTTGAGGCGGTGATGGTGGATGTATCTACAAGGCAGGAGCGGGTGGTGAAAACAATCATCAAAGAACCGATGACAGAGCGGAAGATTTCAGCAGTGGCGGATCATGAGAATCTGATCGACGCAGAGAGTTATGATGTGGCTGAGGTTCGGATTCAGGCACAGGACGAACACGGCAATATCCTTCCATTTTACAATGAACCACTTACCTTTGAGACAGAGGGACCGATTGAAATCATCGGACCAAAGACGGTGGCTTTGCAGGGAGGAATGGGCGGCGCTTATGTGAAGAGCAAAAGGCTTCAGCCAGGAGAAAAGCAGAATGCGGCACTTATCATACGGGATTGTGACACGGAGATAAAAATCGGTTTTACGGTTCAAAGTGAGAGGAATTTTTAAAGTTTGGAGAGAATGAAAACATGACAGACAGATCAAGTGTGATTTTTGGAAATAAAATGCCGGACAAGGTTTACAAAAAGGCAGTGAAGTCCAAAAAGAAATATATGAAAAAATTTGGAGATGATTCCCAGAAAAATTATGAGGTGGCGGTCGAGAAGAACCGTTATATCGGAGATTCCCTGGGGGTTTATAATATTCTGGTTGGAAATCCGGCAGAGAATGTACATTATGATGTCAATGCGCATGCGGAAAAAGGTACATTTGACACAGAAAAAGGGATCATTGTCGGAAATATCCGTATGGGATTCGGACACTACCGCATTTCGATGGCGATGGCGTCTGCGGCGAAGGCGATGGGGTATACGCCTTACTGGATGGACTTAAATTCCTATGGAGAAACGACCTGCACGAAAGTGATCGGCGCACAGAATGATCTGTATTCACTCGGCTCAAGGCTTTCGAAAAATCCGATTTTTAACAAACTTGTCTGGGAGCCAATGAATTATGAGGGATTCCGGGCATTGTCCTACAATGCGGCAGACCAGAAAAATGCGGAGCTGATGGCTCCGGTGTACCGCAATGTGCCGAAGGATATCCCGGTGATCGGAACACATGTCTGGCCGGCGCAGGCAGCCGTACATGCCGGAATGAAATACGTGGTGAACGCGATCCCGGATAACTGGCCGATGGCACTACATTTGTCAGAAGGAAGCGTGCATACGATCCAGTGTCATAATTCCTATATGGGATACCGCATTTTAAATGGCATGAATAAAGATAAAGTAAATAAACCAATGCCATCTGACAGCCTTGTATACACAGGACATTACATTGACCATGAACTTGTGCAGGGCATCGAAGCGGACTGTGCGGCGCGTATCAAAAGAAAAGAGAATGGCGAGCCGATGCGTTTCCTTTTAACGATTGGCGGGGCTGGTGCGCAGAAGGAGATTTTTGCAGCGATCATCAAATTCCTGCTTCCATATATTGAGAAGAAGCAGGCGGCGTTATACGTCAATGTGGGCGATTACAAAAATGTCTGGGAATCATTGCTTGCAGAGATTCCTGAGATGAAAAAATATGCAACAGAACACTTTGATCACTGGGCAGATACGGAAGCATTTGCAAAAAAAGCACTGGATGAGAAGGAGAAAATCGAGGGAATCCACGGATTCTGGCACAAAAATATTTTCGAGGCGGTATACTGCACGAATCTTCTCATGAGAAGCTGTGATGTCTTAGTGACAAAACCGAGCGAACTCGCATTTTATCCGGTGCCGAAACTTTTCATCCGCCGCGTGGGAAAACATGAGATGTGGGGTGCTATCCAT
>OGED01000010.1_pt1 | contig 118187 bp, 88 predicted proteins | sample 1570581 | NCBI WGS metagenome assembly OGED01 (sample SAMEA2582135, study PRJEB24529) | metagenome | biome: Human gut stool | place: China | collected 2011 | reverse complement strand
GTGTCTCTGGACGTTAATTGTTTCTATGCTCTAACAAAGTGCAAATATATTAATAAAACTGAAACGAACAACTATTTTATTGAAAAAACCTTGTAAATCTATCAATTTGTTAATTAAATATGTCACTTTATGCTTAATAACAGATTTTTCACACTTAAAAAACCTAAACTGGCTTATGTTTACTATCACTATGATTCTCTCTTTTAGGATGATTTTTCCAAGAAATACACATATTTTAAAACAAAATGGTTAATAAATAAGCCGCTAAAACAGAGAACGGACCTGATTTTGAAACAAATTGAGAGTTCCCGGAGGCTAAATACCGATTAATAGCTAAACACAAAAAGACACTTTTTAGAGATATTAATTCTTATTCTAATCCCATCGAGCACAGAATATCGTCTTATTTGTTATTGGTATTAATTAAAATCAAGTAAAATGAGTAAGATTATTTACAATCTAGTGTACAACAGAAAAAGAAGCCTGAATAAAAAAGGAATGGCATTGGTACAAGTAGAAGCCTATTTGGACAGAAAGAAAAAGTATTTTTCAACCAAAGTTTATTTAAAGCCAGAACAGTGGGACAATAAAAAGCTTATTGTGAAGAATCATCCTAATGCAGATGCGCTGAATAGATTGATATATGAGTTCATGGCTATGATAGAAAAAAAAGAGTTGGAATTGTGGCAGCAAGGAAGGCGTATTTCATTAGAGTTACTAAAGGATGTTTTGAGCACAAGCGAAAACAAAACCTCTTTTATTCCTTTTTTTAGGCAAGAGATAGCAAACTCTACTCTAAAAGAAAGCACAAAACGAAATCATCTCTCCACTCTTTCATTATTACAACAGTTCAAAAAGGATGTAACCTTTTCTGATTTAACATTCGAATTCATATCCTCCTTTGAATATTTCTTGCAATCAAGAGGTTATCACACAAATACGATAGCCAAACATATGAAGCATCTGAAGCGACATATAAATGTCGCCATCAACAAGGATTATATGGAGATACAAAAATACGCTTTTCGAAAGTACAAGATTAAAACTATAGAAAACAAGCATACGCACTTATCTCCTGAAGAGTTGGAGAAGTTGGAGAAATTAAGCTTGGCTGGCAGATATACTAAATTGCAAAAGACTTTAGATGCATTCTTGTTTTGTTGCTATGCAGGAATGAGATATTCTGATTTTATCAGTTTATCACCCGATAACATCGTGGAGATTCGTCAAGAAACCTGGCTAATTTATAAATCCATAAAGACGAGTACAGAAGTCAGATTACCTCTTTATCTCTTATTCGAAGGAAAAGGGCTTGTTATTCTGGACAAATATCGGGATGACTTACAAAGCTTCTTTCATTTAAGGGATAACTCTAATGTGAACAAGGATTTAATTGTGATTTCCCGCCTAGCTGGTTTATCAAAAAAAATTTCATTTCACACTGCTCGCCATACTAATGCAACACTATTGATTTATAATGGAGTAAACATCACAACGGTGCAAAAATTATTGGGGCATAAAAGTGTTAAAACCACACAAGTGTATACAAATGTAATGGATATGACTATAGTGCATGATTTAGAAAAGAACCATGCACTCATGCCTTTGCCTAAAAAAACACGAACTTAGCATAGCCAATACTACACTTTCATATCGTTAGTCATATACTTCTCCTTTAAAGTCTGTTCATTCACTATTCAGTTTCAGTTTGCTCGCTGCAAACTTACTGCATACGTTTTGCAGTACCACTGCATATTGTTTGCAGTATCACTGCATATTGCTTGCAGCCGCGCTGCATATTAGTTTGCAGTACCACTGCAACAGTTTTGCAGTATCGCTGCAATAGGTTTGCAAAATTTTGCAGTAAGAAATTGCTGAGAATCAATTAAGTATAGTATAGTGTAAATAGAAGATTGACATTGGTGTGTTATCAATATTTAAGACTGATTGGAGGTGTGGAAGCAAATTTTGCTTCCACACTTTTGCATTGCTTCCACAGCGTCTGTAATGCCGATGAATAGAGGGATACAAGGAGCGGGTGGAAGTGTGGAAGCAAAAATGATGAAAACTGTTATGAAGAAACAACAGTTGTCTTGATTGTTTAGCTAATCACAAAGTTTTGAGTTTACTGTTTTTTGAAGCTATTGAAATATTCTTTTACATAGACTTTAGTACTTTCGCTAATAAAATGACAATGTAGAGTAAATGCTTCATTGAAAGCAGCTAGGATGATAGATGTTGACAAAAGATATTCTTCATATAAGAGGAAGAATCATTTAAAATCTTTAAGCAACGTATTAACCTTATGATATACATATGATAACCAAGTCATTAATCCAACAAATAGTATCACAGCAGTAAGGTTTTATACATTGTACCCCTATACATACACCTTGTGAGAAAGGAAATTTCGCTATAGTGATTTCTATTACATGGTATAATCGCTTGATTATTAATAAAATAAGAGTGTTGTAGTTCCGCGAAAACTTTGGTGATTTCGTATATTGGTATGCAGACGCAGGAAGTGGCGATTAAGCCGAGTGTAAAGGTGACAATGAGAAGCAATGCAGAAGCTTTGGATGAGGTTGTGGTAGTGGCATACGGTACTGCTAAAAAAGAATCGTTGACCGGTTCTATCTCGGTGGTTGACAATAAGAAAATAGAGAAGCGCATCACAACCAGCGTAACCGGTGCACTTGAAGGTGCCGCACCGGGTGTACAAGTGAACAATACATATGGTGAACCCGGTTCTGCCCCCAGCATCCGTATCCGTGGTTTTGGTACATTGGTTTCAGGTGCTTCAGATCCTCTGTATGTAGTGGACGGAGTCCCTTTCGATGGAAACATGGCCGAACTAAACTCTAATGATATTGAAAGCATGTCCATCTTGAAAGATGCTGCTTCGGCTGCATTATACGGTAACCGTGCTGCCAACGGTGTTGTCATCATTACAACCAAGAGCGGACGAAACACTCATAAACCGAGTATTACGCTGCAAATGAATCAAGGTATGTATAACAGAGGTATTCCCGAGTACGACCGTCTGGATGCAGACCGCTGGATGGAAGCTACCTGGATGGCCAAGAAGAATGCCATGATGAGCAATGCCGGCATGTCGGCAAGCGATGCTGCCGCATATGCCACGGGACACGTGGTTAGTGAATCTATCGGTCGTAATATCTACAATGCCGCTGGTGATAAGTTGTTTGACAATAACGGAAAACTGATTGCCACTCGCCTGGCTGGCTATGACGACTTGGACTGGCAGAATGCCATCGAACGCACGGGACACCGTCAGGAATACAATCTTTCCGCCGCCACTTCGGGAGAGAAATACAACGTGTATTCTTCCATAGGCTACTTGAATGAGAAAGGATATGTAAAAGCCACAGGTTACGAACGTTTCTCCGGCCGTATCAACACTACTTATACACCTAACAAGTGGTTCAAGGGTGGCGTGAACTTGACTGGCTCGTGGACCAAGCGTGACTATAACAGTAATGCCAGTGGCAACTATTACGCCAATCCGTTCTACATTACTCGTTATATGGCTCCGGTCTATCCGTTGTTTATGCACAATGCCGACGGTACATACCAACTGGATGCCGATGGTAACAAAATTTATGACACCACTTCATCTTATCTGAGTAACCGCAACATCGCTTACGAAATGTTGTATAATAAGCAGGAAAGTGTGCGCAACGTATTGGGCGGACAAGCTTTTGCCACCATCTCGTTGCCATATGGACTTTCATTAACTGTAAAAGGTGACCTGAACAACAGCACTTCGAACAATAAGAAATATGACAATCCCGAAATTGGAGACGGTGCTACGAATGGCGGTCGTTTGACAAGTTATGCCTACCAATACAAGACTGTAACCTTGCAGGAAATTCTGAGCTGGAACTATCAATTTAATCAGGTACACAACGTGGAAGCTATGGTGGCTCACGAGAACTATAGTTGGGAGCGCAAGTACACTTCCGGAATGAACACCGGTATGGCTGTAGACGGAAACCTTACTATGGGTAATTTCCTTAACAACTCTTATTTTTCCGGAAGTGATGATGAGGACAAGACGGAGTCTTATCTGGCACGCGTAAAGTATAATTATGACAACCGTTATTTCGTAGAAGGTTCGTTCCGTCGTGATGGTTCCTCACGCTTCCACAAGGACAATCGCTGGGGTAACTTCTATTCTGTTGGTGCCAGCTGGAACATGAAACAAGAAGCTTTCTTGCAAGATGTAGATTGGGTGGATGCCTTGAAGTTGCGCGCGTCCTATGGTGAAGTCGGTAACAATATGGGCGTAAGCCTTTATGGTCACATGGCTCTTTATACCATTGACAAGAACGGTGGTGAAGCCGCTTTGGTAAAACAATCACTTTCAGCACCGGACATCAAGTGGGAAACTACACAGACGGTGGATGTTGCCGTAGAGGGGCGTCTGTTCAACCGTCTGAACTTCCAAATAGGCTATTTCGACAAACGTTCCAAAGACCTGCTGTTTGAGGTACGCCTACCGCTTTCTGCCGGTTCTTATCCTTGGGTCGATGATACTGCCCCGATGAACCTGACGCAATACAAGAATATCGGTACCGTGTCCAACCGTGGCTGGGAAATCTCTTTGAATGCCGATGTCATCAACAACAATGACTGGAAATGGAACATCGGCGTAGACGCTACTTTCCTGAAGAATAAAATCGTGAAACTGCCCGATGGAAAGGACATCTTGCATGGTATGCAAAACTACTCCGAAGGACACTCCATCTACGAATGGTACACTTACCACTTCGAAGGTGTGGACCAGATGACCGGTACTTCTCTCTATACACTGGATCCGGACAAGAAAGCCGCCGCCCAAGAAGCCGGTGCATTGACTACCATCAACGGTACGGACTATGCTACCGCGACTTCATACGCCAAACGTGACTGGGCCGGCAGCGCACTTCCTACGGTTTACGGTTCTATCAGCTCAGCTCTTTCTTGGAAAAACTGGGATTTGAACATGCTGTTTACTTATTCTTTAGGCGGTAAAACATACGATGGTAGCTATGCCAGCTTGATGGGTGTGTCTGAATCCGGTGCTGCCGGCAGCGCTTACCACAAGGACATCCTGAATTCTTGGAAAGAAGTTCCTGCGGGAATGACAGAAACTTCTGCCAATCGCATTGATCCGAATGGAACTCCGCGCGCCGACTTTTACAAATCGTCCGACCTGAATGCCACCAGTGACCGTTGGCTGACAAGCTCTTCTTACTTCGTATTCAAGAACCTGAATCTCTCCTACAGCTTGCCCAAGCGTTGGCTAAAAAGTGTAGGTATAGAAGGCCTTTCGCTGACTGCCGGTGTAGAGAACCTTTTTACATTGACTTCACGCAAAGGATTGAATCCGCAGTATTCCTTCAACGGAGGTTCGGACGATACGTATGTGACAGCCCGTGTTTATAACTTCGGACTGACTGTGAAATTCTAAAGGTATAACCATATAATTTGTATTAGAAATGAAAAAGATTATCAATAAATTGTTCGCAGGAAGCCTATTGGCAGGTATGATGCTGGTGTCTTCTTGCGCCGGTGACTATCTGGATACAGCACCTACTGACTCAACCGGAGCAACCGATGCCGTAGGTACCACGGCCAATGCCATGAAGGCATTGAACGGTATCGCCAAAATCATGACAACACAACACTCCTATTTTGGAGGTGGATTTGCTGGTGAGAACAACATAATGATTCAGTACGAAAGCTACCCGAGTGAAAATTACAATTACAATTATTACGCATCCGGATGGTCTCCTATCTTCAATCAAGAGTTCCACACACGTACTAACTCCATTTACGATGCTTACGCATGGTATTACTATTATACCATAGCAGGTAATGCCAACACCATTCTTGCCAATATAGACAATGCCGAAGGTACGGAAGCGGAAAGGAATTTTGTCAAGGCATCTGCACTGACTTTTCGTGCATACGCTTTCGAAAAACTGGTACACTATTATTGCTGGCGCTGGCAAGATTCCAACAATGGCGCTTCGCAGGGGATAGTACTTCGTTTGGACGAATCTACCGGTGGACAAGGTTATGCCACATTAGCTGAAACGTATGCACAGATTTATAAAGATTTGGACGAAGCCATCATGCTGTTTGAGCAAAGCGGTATGGACCGTAATGCCTCACAAGTATGGATGCCGAACATCAATGTGGCACATGCCATCTACGCCCGTGCCGCTCTTACCAAGCAAGATTATACCAAAGCATTGACTGAAGCTAAGCTGGCTCGCCAGAACTACCCACTCATGAGCAATGCAGAATATCATGCAGGGTTCTGTAATCCAACCAGTGAATGGATTTTCGGAAGCTTTGGTAGTGCACAAGAGAATAACTGGTATTGGAGTTATGGTACTCAGTATGCATGCAACGGATATTATGCCAATGCGGCAGGGGCGGCAAACGGTGCAGGCTCTATCGGTCGTGAACTGATTAATCGCATTCCCAACAACGATGCTCGTAAGGCACTGTTCCTAACCGAAGACAAATTCCCCGGCTATAACTTCAATGACGGTTCAGCCATGGATTTAGGCTACGGCATTCTTGGAATGGGAGATGATGAGAAAAAAGCAGATGCTCTTTGGGAAGAAGCAGCTGCCTATTGCCAGAAAATGGCGGTCAGTGGCCTGGAAGCTCCTTATCAGGCTGGTTATATGTATCTGGGGGGACAACTGAAGTTTTATGTATTCGACACTCCGGGCGTCAGCTACCTGCCTTTCATCCGTTCATCGGAAATGGTATTGGTAGAGGCAGAGGCTAATTATTTCTTGAATGACGAGACTGCTGCTCGTGCCGCACTGGTAGAACTGAATGCCACTTCCGGACGTAATCCTGAATACACTTGCGACAAGAGTGGCGAAGCTCTTTGGAATGAAATTATGGACTATCGCGAATTGGAACTCTGGGGTGAAGGTTTTGCATGGAGCGACTACAAGAGATGGAACCGCGACATAGTCCGTCACAGTTTTGCCGAAGGTGGTAATGCTCACATTTCCGTTGCAAAAACCATTCCTGCCTCCGGTGTCAACAAATGGACATGGGATGTACCTTTGAATGAAACTGATTACAACGATGAGTTGAATCTTGGAGGAAAATAATTCTACCGGAATTATTCTATAAATAAAGTGTTTTTTGAGAGAGGGGATGCTATAAAGCATTCCCTCTGTTATTAGAGGAGAACAATAAAAGCGTTTCCACACTATTCTCAGGATATTTGCCTGCCATTTGGTATTCATCAATGATCACTAGAGGGGAGGGCTATCTATATAGCGCAAGTGGGAAAGGCAAGTACTTTGCTCCACCTCAATTCGTAAAACGTACTTTGGTAAACAGATATTTCATCAAGAAGAAAATAAGGATAGATGATATGTGAGAAATGTGGAGTTCTCAAAAGAGTCCTGTACTTCTCATACCTGCGGAACAATCAACTTTTAAAAAACAATAACTATCAATTATCCATAATCTTATAAAAATGTCGTATGTTTGCAATTAGATAAATGCATGAATATGGATTCTAAAAAACAGCTCTACATCATTAGTGGTTGTAATGGTGCTGGTAAGACTACGGCATCTTACACTGTGCTACCGGATGTTCTGGAATGCAAGGAGTTTGTTAATGCAGATGAAATAGCTCGTGGATTATCTCCTTTCAATCCCGAAAGTATGGCTATTGAAGCCGGACGGTTGATGTTACAAAGGATTAATGAATTGCTGAGAAATCAACAAAACTTTTCTATAGAAACCACACTTGCCACAAGAACTTACACCCGCCTTGTCCATCGTGCGCAAGAGCAAGGATATAAAGTCAATTTAATATATTTCTGGTTGAGTTCGCCCGACTTGGCTATTCAGCGTGTAGCCCAACGTGTACGTAATGGTGGGCACGACATTCCCAAAGAGGTTGTGATTCGGCGTTATCAAGCAGGTATCAATAACTTTTTCAATATTTATATGCCCTGTGTGGACTATTGGCTATTGGCAGATAATAGCGAGACACCCCGTATTATTGTTGCTGAAGGCGGACGGGGGATGGAGATGCATATACATCATATTGAACGATTTAATAAAATACAAAGTTATGTCAGAGAATGAAAGAAAAGAACTGAGCGAAAAGTTACATTTCGGTTTGGCATTAGCCGAACGCCGTATGCTTGAAGAAAAAGCATTGCGCAATGAATGCATTATACAAGGCTTGCCCAATGGAGAAATTAAAAGTGTACCTGCACGTATCATGCTGCGTAAACTTTATGGAGAAGAACTGAAACAATAGGAGTATCCTTTCTTCAATAAGCAGCAAACCTGGATTGCCCGCACGATATGAGAGCTAGAGTGGGTCACAAAAGCATATTCTGCATTTCCTGATTATGATAAAAATATCTCCACCCAAGCGACGTAATTTCATGTAGACTATATTTTCTCATAATAGGTATTCCTCATCAGAAAAATATAATCCCAAACAAGAAACCAAAAACATTGTTTACTACATAAATCTTTGGGGAATTAAAGAACTAAACCTTGACTGAACAATCGTTTTTCCATCCGAAAAGGGCAGGTTTACATTTTTGACATACTTCCAATAGTAGTTTTTCGCAGTTACAGAGTTCTTTACTTCAATTACTTTTGTATTTGGAATAAACAAACGGATATCTCCATTTAAAATAAGGACAATTGCATAGTGTTCTATGCATAAAATGGATAAATGGGTAAGATGGTATCTATGTAACCTTTATAATTTCAATAATATTTTATATAATGCTTTACGTTTTCATGGATGTAACAAACAATACAAGTAAATAATTGACAAAAAACAACTAAACGATAGATGTTGACATAAGCATTCATTCTTAAAAAAAAGAAATCCTAACGTTATGATTATAACATATTAGTACAGAATCAGACTATTATAAATCAGCACATTACTATTACAAATAGTATCATATAAGTAGATTGTCATGTATAGTGAACATGTATAGAGTATCTCCCAAAGGGGAACACTTCCTTTTGAAACTTTCTTGAATTATTGTACCTCCTTTATTACCAACAAGATACACATATTGTAGTTCCGCGAAAACTTTGGTGATTTCGTACATTGGTATGCAGACTCAAGAGGTTGATATTAAGCCGAATATAAAAGTATTCATGCGTTCCGATTCTGAGATGCTTGATGAGGTAATGGTGGTAGCTTACGGTACAGCAAAGAAGTCTGCTTTTACAGGTTCAGCCTCTGTGATCAAGTCTGAGACATTGGAGAAACGTCAGGTCTCCAACTTATCGAATGCACTTTCCGGTACTGTATCTGGTGTGCAGACACAAAGTACAAATGGCCAGCCGGGTACGAGTGCGACAGTTCGTATTCGCGGTATCGGTTCTATGTATGCCAGCAACAATCCTCTGTATGTAGTGGATGGTATTCCTTATGAAGGAGATATCTCCGCTGTCAATTCACAAGATATTGAATCAATGACCGTATTGAAAGATGCCGCAGCTGCTGCCTTGTATGGTGCACGTGGTGCAAACGGTGTTATTTTGGTTACTACAAAGAAAGGTAAGAGCGGTGATACGCAGATTTCTTTAGACGCCCGTTGGGGAGTCAACTCCCGCTTAGTGAAAAACTATGATGTATTGCAGAATGCAAATACCTATATGGAGACTGCATATTCTGCTTTGTATAACGGATACCTATATAATAGCGGATATACAGCAGAACGGGCTTATCAATTGGCCAATGCAGACTTGTTTCCAAAGCTGGGCTACCAAGTTTATACCATACCTGATGGACAATATCTTATTGGCCGGAACGGCAAGTTGAACCCTTATGCAACTCTGGGATATAGTGACGGTGACTATTATTATACACCGGATAACTGGTCTGATGAGATGTTCCAAAGTAATTTGCGCCAAGAGTATAATCTTAGTGTTTCTGGTGGTTCGGACAAATTAAGCTACTATCTGTCTGCCAGTTATTTGAATGATGAAGGTATTATTGAAAATTCAGGTTTCGAACGTATCTCCACTCGTATGAACGTGGATTATCAGGCTAAAAAGTGGTTGAAGCTCGGAGTTAATCTTAGCTATTCAAATGTAACAAGCCGTTCACCGGGCGATCAGGATACCGATGCTGCTACTTCTTCCGGTAATGCGTTCTTTGTTGGTAACTTTATCGCACCAATCTATCCGATGTATGTACGGAATGCAGACGGCAGTTTCCAATATAATGCCAATACTGGCTATCATGTATATGACTATGGTGATGGTTCAAGTACAAACTTCACCCGTAATTTTATGAGCATGTCCAATCCTATGAGCGGTTTCCTTTATGATACTGAAAAATATCTGATGGATATTCTGAATGGGAAATGGTATGCAAAGATTGATATCATTGACGGTTTGTCATTGACAGCTTCTTTGGGCTTGCATATTGACAACACACGCCAGCATAGTGTGGGTAACAAGTATTATGGTCAGTCGGCTTCCTATGGCGGTTCTGTTATGCAATACTCCTCACGCGTTTATTCGCTTGACCAACAATATCTGTTGAATTACAAAAAGACATTCGGCAACCATAACTTGGATATTCTTGCCGGCTATGAAAGTATGGACTTCAACACGGAAAGTCACTATATTTTAGGATATAACATGTATAGTGACAAGAACTGGACTGCATCTAATGTTATCGACCGCAAGAATGGTTCTGGCAGTTACAATGAATATGCCACAATCGGTATCATTACACGTGCCAGCTACGATTTCAATGAAAAATATTATGGTAGTGTTTCTTATCGTCGTGATGCTTCTTCACGCTTCCATCCGGATAACCGTTGGGGTAACTTCTGGAGTGTGAGTGCAGCATGGGATATGGCAAAAGAAAACTTTATCAGTCAATACGATTGGATCAACATGCTGAAGCTGAAGGCTTCTTTCGGTCAGCAGGGTAATGACAACCTCTATTATAAGGGATATACAAACTACTATCCGTATCTGGATCAGTTCACGGTTAGCGGGTCTGACGGTGTATTCTCTGATGGTGTGCTCTACTACAAGGGGAGCAAAGATATCACTTGGGAAACATCCAATTCATTCAATGTAGGTGTGGATTTCGCTCTTTTGGGAGGACGTATTGACGGTACAATCGAATACTTCAACCGCCAGACTAAGGATATGTTGTATTATAAACCGGTAGCGATGTCTAACGGTTATACCCAACTTCCTATGAATATCGGTTCGGTACGCAACTCCGGTGTGGAAATTGAATTGAACTATACTCCTATTGAAACTAATGATTTAAAGTGGGTGATCAATTGGAATGGAACATTGATGAAAAATAAGATTCTTGAGCTGCATCCGGATTTGAAAGGAGAGATGATTGATGGTTCCTATATTTATCGTGAAGGTGAATCTTTGTACCAGATGTATTTGACAAAATATGCAGGGGTAGATCCTGATTCCGGCGAAGCTCTGTATTGGGCAAAGGACGAAAACGGTGTAGAGTATAAGGATAAAGATTGGTCTGCTGCCTACAATTCCAATAGACAAGCTTCCGGTGACCTGTTGCCTACTATCTATGGCGGTGTCGGTACAACATTGGAGTTCCGTGGCTTTGATTTCTCCATCCAGTGTGCTTATCAGTTGGGTGGTACGATTTATGATAGTGGCTATCAAGCTTTCATGCATGGCGGTGACTCCCACTACATGGGATATAACTGGCACAAGGATATCTTGAATGCATGGACACCAGAGAATAGAAATACCAATATTCCGCGTGTAGATGCCATTGATAAATACACCAACTCTTCATCAGACCGTTGGTTGACAAGTTCTGATTATTTCTCTATCAATAACATCACCCTGGGCTATACTTTACCTAAGAGATGGTTGAGAAGTCTGGGTATCGGAAGCTTGCGTATTTACGGTGCGGCTGACAATGTGGCTCTTTTCTCTGCCCGTAAAGGGCTTGATCCACGTATGAGCTACACAACAGCTTCTACAGATAGATATACGCCTATACGTACTATTTCCGGCGGTTTGAAAGTAACATTCTGATAATAGTTCAATAATAAAATACAGAAAAAATATGAAGAAATTATATAAGATAACACCGTATGTTATGCTCGGTTTGATGGTAGCTGGATGTACAGATCTGGATACAGAACCGCTGAGTTCGACTATTACATCTGACCAAAAGGAAGAAGTTGTTGAATCTGATCCTTCCAGATTGGAAGCCAGCGTAGCAGCTGTGGCTGCAAATTTCACCCAATATGCCAAAATCTACACAGAAGATGACAATGTGCATAGTGATATAGGTTATCCGACCATTATGCTGGCCACGGAATCAAGAGGTACGGACATGGTGGCAGATATTACTGGTTATAACTGGTATTCCAATTCAGCCGATTACAGTGACTGCTTGAATACAAGTACAGCTACCATTGAATTCTGGGGTACATTGTACAATCAGATTTTTACAGCCAATAACGTAATCGGTACTGTAGATAACGAAACTGAAGATCCTACGTTACAATATTATCTGGCGCAGGCATTAGCTGTCCGTGCTTTTGACTATTTTACGTTGATACAGTTGTATCAGTTCAATTACAAAGGACATGAGAGCGCTATGGGTATGCCTTTGATTACAGAGCAGAATGCAACAGAAGTTGCAGCCAATGGCTGCGCCCGTTCTACTGTGCAAGAAACTTATGATTTTATCTTGGCAGACCTGAATAAAGCTATTGAGCTGCTGACAGCCACTACAAAAGAACGTGATGACAAGCGCTATGTCAGCTTGGATGTCGCTTACGGTATCCGTGCCCGTGTCTATCTGGCAATGCACAACTATGCGGAAGCTTTAAAGGATGCGGAAGCCGCACTGGCCAAAACTACTGCCACTCCATACTCCCGTGCTGATGTAAGCAAGCCTTCATTCATTAATATCGAAGACAATTCATGGATGTGGGGTATCTTGATTACAGAACAGGACCGTGTAAGTACAACCGGTATTTGTAATTTCCCTTCACATATGGGCTCTTTGAATTATGGTTATGCTTCTGTAGGTGGATGGCGTAGAATCAGTCCGAAACTCTATAGTGAGATTCCTGCCAGTGATGTCCGCAAGGGATGGTTCCTGAACGGTGAAGGTGTATCTGCCAATTTGCCTGCTGCGGCCCAAACATACATTACTGGGAAAAAGGCACCTGCCTATACACAAGTAAAGTATGGGGTGCTGAATGACCAATGGGGAACTGACAACAATGCTACGGATATAATATTGATGCGTGTTGAGGAAATGTATCTTATCAAGGCTGAGGCACAAGCTATGAGTGGTAATGTTAGTGGCGGTGTATCTACCCTTAACTCGTTTGTTACTGCATATCGTGACCCGTCTTATCAGTGTACAGCCACTACACCGGAAGCTGTGCAGGAAGCTGTTTGGCAACAACGTCGTCTTGAATTCTGGGGAGAAGGTATGGCATATTTTGATATTATGCGTCTGAACAAGGGAGTCAACCGTTTAGGCTGCGGCTTCCCGACTACTGCCGTATTTAATATTACAGCAGGTGATCCGGTTCAGATTTACAGTATTCCTAATAAGGAAGTACAATATAACCCATTATTGGAGAACAATCCGCTGGTTTCGGCACCTACACCAATACCTGATGTAGAATAATGTATATGTTAACTATTAAAAATATGGAATATGAAATATATAAATAAGATACTTAGTCTGTTTGTCATCGCACTGATAGCTACCTCTTGCGATCCTGATGCAGAAAGTTATACTCCGGGTGAACTGGAAGACGGTAATCAAGGCATCTGCTTTGTGGGCAATTACACCCAAACAGTGGAAGTTGAGCCGGGAATAACCTCTTTTGATTTAACTTTGACACGCTCCTTGACAGATGCTGCCGGTACGGTTGATGTTACTGTGATAAATAATGAAGAGAATATATTTGTATGCCCTTCCACTGTATCATTTGCTGCTGGAGAGAAAACAGCCAAGTTGACAGTTGAAACACCGTCAGCTGCCGAGGGTATCACTTATAATCTACAACTGGCTTTGAGTGGTAATGATGTCAGCAACTATTCTTCCGGATACCATGAAATATCAGTAAATTTTGCTATCTTGAAGTGGGAATCTATCGGTACCGGATACTATTTGGACGGTACAGTTGCTAATTTCTTTGGCGTAGATCCGTCTGTTCCGATGGCTGTGGAAATTGAAAAAACTACAACTGCTACCAGTACACGTTTCCGTTTTGACAGTCCGTTTGCCAAAGTTGCGACTGCACAAGATGAGGTTGGCGGTTTCAACGGTTATCCCTTTAATGAAGAGGCTGATGTAGTTCCAGGTGAATATACTTTCGTAATTGATGTGACTAAAGAAGGTGCTTCTTTGAAACCGGTTCAATATGGTATGGATTGGGGATATGGTATGTTCAGCGGTGGTTCTGTATATGGCAACCTATCTACTAATATAAATTCTTATCCTTTGGGAGTTTATAATGAAAAGGCCGGTAGTATTACCTTCCCAGCCAATTCGTTGTACGTAAGTATGGCTGACTATCAAGACGGTGGTGCATATCCTTGTACCAACCCGTCTTATCTCTACTTGAGTGCGGAAGCATACCTTAACTCTTTGGAGACAGAGTAATTTGAAAATTAAAAAAATTACATAAGAAAAGCCGGTTCACACAAAGGGCCGGCTTTTTACTTTAAATATTGATTCGTAGAGATTGAATCGTTAATTTACAGTTTTTCTTTATCCTCTGCCAACAAAAAGTTTCGCAGTGAAATCTGTTTAATTCCTTTGTAATTTCCCCCGCTTTGCATTTCATCCATTGTTACCACATATTTAGGGTAATTGTCTGCTATTTCCAAAAGATTGCCAAATTCTCGCCTAACAGTTGCATCATCGGGAAGCATATACGCTACTTGAATATAGATTTTATGGTCGTCTTTGGAAGCAATGAAATCAATTTCTTTATTACCACTCTTTCCGACATATACTTCATATCCATATCTTAACAAATCAATGCATACTACATTTTCCATTAACTTGTTGATGTCTTTTCGAAAATCGAAATGCTGTATGGAATTATGTAATCCTAAATCTTCAAAATAATATTTCTCACCAATCTCAAAGATTTTCATCCCTTGGATTTCAGCTCGTTGAATTTTGTAAATAAAGAAACTATTGCACAGTGCCTTTAGATAGTTCAGAATTGTCTGCGTAGGAATGTTGACGTGTTGCGACTTTAAATATTTACTAATATTCTGGGCAGAAAAAAGAGAACCGGTATTATCTATCAGATAAGCTACGAGATTCTCCAAAAAAGATACATTCCGGATTGATTCACGGGCAACCACATCTTTTAGTAGGATAGTAGAGTAAACATTTCTCAAATACTCGAATATGACATTCTTGTCCATTGTTAGATTATGAATGTATGGCATACCTCCGAATGTAAGATAGAGTTTTAAACTTTCGGTGGAATCTTGACATTGATTGAAAGTTAAGAATTCCCCGTAGCTAAGTGAATGAATGGGAAATTCTATATATCTTCCTGCCAATTGAGTAGCAAGTTCACTGGACAGCATTTTAGCATTACTTCCGGTGCAATAGATATCGCATTTATTTTCGTTCAATAAACTCCGCAGACACAATTGGAATTCTTCAATCTCTTGGATTTCATCTACAAAAAGATAGTTATGATTATGCCCAGTAACCTTCTTTAAAACATATTGATAAAGATCCATGTAGTTCCTAATTTCCGTGAAGGCAAGTTGCTCTTTATCTACAAAAATGATATTGGCTTCCGGTATGTTTTTCTTTATGATATCTGATATCTGCAAAAGAATGTAGCTTTTACCTATCCTACGTTGGCCGGTTATTACTTTTATTATACTTTTATCAATAAACGGTTCAATTCTCCTTATGTATAAAGGGCGGGAGATATAATTTTTCATATTCAAACATGATTTAGTTTATATACAAAGATATAAAATATTTCAATTATAATTGAATCTTGCCGTATATATTATATATTCATCAATTATAAATAACATATGTAAAGTAAATATTTCTCAACAAAAAAATATTTTGGAACTTTTATGGATAAAATTTATCTTTCAAGATAAATTCCTCTATATAATCTATCGTTATTCTTGAATAAAAAACATTTATTGGGTTAATTAGTACATCACCAATTAAAAGAGTAGAATGAAATGTTACAATAACGCGCTCATTATCAGCTTTTAATTATTCAAAACGGTATGAAATGGGTACTTCGAGCCACTTACCTCCCTTTGCCGTATACCTTTATAGATAATATACAATAGAATAAACTCTGTTCTATAGCAAACGTAAACAATTGTTTTTTAGCAATATACACTTATTGTAGTTCCGCGAAAACTCTGGTGATTTCGTTTGTTGGTATGCAAACCCAAGAAGTAACGATTAAACCTCATGTAAAGGTAATTTTGAAATCCGATTCTGAGCTGCTTGAAGAGGTTGTAGTTACCGGTTACGGTACATTTAAGAAAGCATCGTTTACCGGAGCTGCTTCTACTGTAAACACTTCCACCTTGGAAGATGTACCTGTTCTTTCTGTTGCCGACAAACTTTCTGGTAATGTCGCTGGTGTTACTTTTGGCTCAAGTTCAAGTAATCCGGGTTCTGTAAGCAGTATCCGTGTACGTGGTATGGGTTCCATCAATGCCGGAAACAATCCGCTTTATGTTATTGACGGAACACCGGTCACAAGTGGAGACTTATCCGAGTTCACTTATAGTGATGCAGGAACTGATATTTTGTCTTCACTCAATACCAATGACATCGAGTCTATCACAGTTATCAAAGATGCGGCTGCTGCCTCTCTTTACGGCTCGCGTGCTGCTAACGGTGTTGTGGTCATTACGACGAAAAGCGGAAAACAAGGCAAAACAAATGTAAGTTTCCGTTCCGACTGGGGTTTCTCAAACATGGCAATAGATTATCGTCCTATGCTCGACGGTGACTCGCGCCGCGAACTCTTATGGACCGGTCTCAAGAATTACGGGTTATACACCGGAAACATGTCCGATGCAGATGCCGCAACTTTTGCAGACCAGAACATCGAGGATTTTGCTTCAAAACCCTCGACCGGATGGACGGATTGGAAAGACCTGCTTTTCCGTAACGGTTCTCATCAGAACTACCAGTTGAGCGTATCTGGCGGTAACGACCGTACCAAGTTCTACACCTCAGCTGCTTATACCAATCAGGAAGGTATCATTTACAAACAAGGTCTGGAACGTTTCACTGGTAATGCAAACCTCACTCATAAGTTTGGAGACTTTGAAGTTCAGGTTACAAGCCAATTCTCAAAAGTAAGACAAAACAAAACTAATGAAGCTACCTCCTATGATGGACCTGTGGCCAATTACGCATTCTTCCAAAGCCCCTCATCAACCCCTTATAATGAAGACGGCACATTAAACAATGGTTGCGGCGTATTTGGAGTCAATCCTTTGTATGAAAGAGAACACAGCTCTGACGTTTATACCCTGATGAAGGCATTCAATACAATCAAGTTGACCTACAATATTTGGGACAAGTTGAATTTAAGTGAAAAGATTGCTTATGATTACGCACAAGGAACCAATGACGTTCTTTGGGACAGACACTCAAACAATGGTGCCCCCGGTGGTGTCATGCAGCGTATCGTCAATCGTAATGACCAGCTGAATACACAAACCCAGCTCTCTTACATCAACTCTTTCGGTCTGCACAATATTGACGCCCTGCTTGGTTTTGAAACACAAGATACGGAATATGCTTTCAACTACATGGCAGGCCAAGACTATCCGGGTGATTTGTACGAATTGACAAATGCCGGTTCAACAAGTGCCGAAACCAACAGACAGAGCTATCGCATGACTTCGTTCCTCGGACGTGCCAATTATAACTACGCAGACAGATATTATCTCGGTCTCAGCTATCGTACCGACGGAAGTTCACGTCTGGCAAGAGAAAACCGTTGGGGAAGTTTCTGGTCGGTTTCCGGAGCATGGAGATTCATAGACGAAAGTTTCCTGAATCCTGTCAAGAATGTATTGACAGATGGAAAGCTCCGTGTGTCATACGGTGTAAACGGAACGCAACCATCAGACTATTACGCTTATATGAATCTTTATAAATACGGAATCATATACAATGGACAGTCAGGAATGTCCATCGTCGGAATTGCAAACCCGGACCTGAAATGGGAAAAGAACAAAACATGGAATATCGGTCTCGACCTTTCATTCATCGACCGTATCTCTGTAACATTCGACTACTATCAGCGTAAAACCAGCGACCTTATATATGACCTCCCCGTATCACAAGTCGGCGGATATTATGATGGCAATTATGGGTATACCACCCCGCAAAACATCGGTTCACTGAAGAACTCCGGTTTTGAGTTGACCATTACATCAACCAATTTCAGAAACAAGGATTTCACGTGGACCACTTCTCTGAACATGGCACACAACAGCAACAAACTGACCAAATTGGATGGCCAGCAGAATGAAATCGTATCAGGACCGCTGATTCACCGTGTAGGCGAACCTTACTATTCATACTATGTTTATGAATACGCCGGAGTCGACGCCGAGACCGGTAAAGAAATGTTCTATCTGAATGACGGAACAGAGAATGCCCGCAAGACAACTACAAATATCTCTGAAGCCAACAAAACTATTGTAGGCAGGCATCAGGCTAGTATAGAAGGTGGTCTTACCAACAACCTCAAATGGAAGTTTATCGACTTGGGCTTCACTTTCACTTATTCATTGGGTGGTGATGCTTTTGACTACTCCACTTGGCAGCACTCCAATGGCGGTTCACATCTATACGGTGGTGCCGTACCGACATACTACGACATCTCAAAGATGTGGACCGGCCCGGGCGACACGAATGCCACATTGCCTAAATTTGAATATGGAAGCGTAGCTTCACTGTCTTCACGCTGGCTGATGCCTACTGATTATCTACGTCTGAAGAACCTCACATTAGGTGTAAGCATTCCGCAAAACTATATCAACAAGCTTGGACTTAGCAAGGCAAGAATTTACTTCTCGGGGTCCAACCTGCTTACATGGAAATCTAAAGACTTATTTGTAGATCCGGAAATGCGTGTAGACGGACTATGCACATTTGAGACTCCGGCATTGAGAACATATACATTCGGAATAGAATTGAATTTCTAACTAATAAAGATACGAAAATGAAAATATTAAAGACATTATACACAGCAACGCTTTGCGCAGCTATGGCAGTCAGCACTTCATCATGCCTCAACAGTTGGCTGGATCAGTCACCCGCAGACGGAATAGATGCTGAAACCGCAATCAAGAACAGCGATGATTTGGCCAATGTGCGGACGGGACTTTATGCTGCCGTTAAAGGTAACAGTAGCCTGATTAATTATTATGGACGCCTCATGTTCGTATACGGTGACATGAGAGGGGAAGATATCCAATATGAATATAACGGTGGAAGTGGAAGAGCAAACTTCTACTACTATATGGAATATACAACTGCCGACAATTTCACCACCTCAACAGCCGTATGGCAGATGCCTTATGTAGTCATAGCACGCGCCAACCGTCTGATTCAGGCAGCAGAAAGTGGCAACCTGACCGACGCGGCAGAGGCAAAAGCCACTATTGACCAATATGATGCAGAAGCAAAAGTTCTGCGCGCCATGGCACTGTTTGACCTTACACGTATCTACGGTAAACCTTATACGGTAGATCAAGGCAGCTCACCCGGTGTGCCCATCGCTACCTCCCCGCTGGAATCGACAGAAAAGCCAAGCCGCAGCACGGTAGCCCAATGTTATGAGGCTATTGAAAAGGATTTGACAGATGCAATCAACTCAAATGCACTGCCCAAAACCAATGAAGTGGGTTATGTCAACCTTTGGGCTGCCAAAGCCTTGCAGGTACGTGTATATATGACAAAAGGCGAATGGAGCAAGGCTTTATCCGTAGCTGAAGACATCATATCAAACTCGTCTTACAAACTTTGGGAACCGTCAGAATATGTTGCTGCATGGAGCAAAAGTGATGCCAATCATTCAAAAGAAATCATGTTCGAGATTTCCATCAACAACAATACTGACTGGACAGACCGTGAAGGTATTGCCTACTTATATGCAGACAAGGCTGGCGCTTCTCCCGGATATGGAGATGTAATTGTCACAAAAGACTTCTCTGACATGCTTACATCCGACCCGGCAGACATCCGTAACGACATATTATTGGCAGCGGCAGCAGGAGGATTTGACAAACGTAAAGTTTACATCAACAAAATGCCTGCTGTAAACGGAGATGTACGTTACTCCAATGTCCCATTGCTGCGCTTGTCAGAAGTTTACTTGTCAGCAGCAGAAGCAGCTTTCCAAGCCGGAGACAAGAACAAGGCTGCCAACTTGCTGAACGATATCATCTCCAACCGCACAACGGATGAAAGCAAACAAGTAACCAGCGGAAACATCACATTAGACCGCATCTACATCGAACGCCGCAAGGAACTTGTAGGTGAAGGACAGCGCTACTTCGATGTTATGCGCCGAGGTGAAACCGTTACACGCTACACGGACGTTAATGACAGAGGATGGCACGACGTATTGAGCGAAGAAGCGCGTACATTCAACCGCGACTCCAAGAAAGCGCTCCCGTTGATTCCCGTCGGTGAAATCAATGCCAATCCGAACATAGAACAAAATCCAGGCTATTAATCAATAGTAGCCTAAAGAAACTTGGGAATTTTCCCAATGTGTTTTTATAAATAAAGTGTTTAGAGGAGGTGTGCCAGTGATGGTATGCCTCCTTCTTTCAATATATCCACCAATATAGGTTTCACTCCGCTGACAAAACACTCAACGGCAATAACCATCAGGATAAGTCCCATTAGGCGCATCATCACATTGTTTCCCGTCTCACCCAAAATTTTGACCAACCGCGTGGAAGCACGCAATATGAAAAAGGTAATCAGATAAATAAAGGCAATCATTCCTATAAGAACTCCTTTCATCTGAATGGTGTGGGCATCCTGCATCAGCACAATGGCATTGGCTATGGCACCGGGACCACAAAGCATCGGAATTCCAAGAGGAGTAATGGAAATATCATCGGCATAAGTCTTGATTTCCTCGTCTTTCAGCTTCATTGGAGTATAACGGGCTTGCAGCATATCGAAGCCAATCTTAAAGATAATAACTCCACCGGCAATACGGAAACCATTGGTAGAGATACCGAAGAACTTAAAGAGGAACTGTCCCGCAAACGTAAAGACCATAATCGTAATAAAGGCAACCAAAGTGGCGCGCGATACTACCGACTGCCGTTCACGGTCCGTCATTCCATGCGTCATGGTCAAAAACACCGGCATGGTGCCGAGAGGGTTTGTCAACGTAAAGAAGGAGGTAAAACAAAGTAGAGCGAAAGGTAAGATTGTGTCCATAGCTGTATAATATACGTTTCTGCAGACAAAAGTACAATTAAAAATTTCAATGTCACAAAATCTGCATCAATTCTTTCAGATTACTGATATGATAAGTCGGTTGAAAAGGCAGTTCTTCCTTCCCGGTTACATTATAAAACACTTGGTGCATACCCACTCCTTTGGCTCCTATCACATCATTTTCCCAACTATCGCCTATCATCAAAGAATCATGCACCTCGGATTGTGTGGCAGAAAGTGCAAAATGAAAGATTTCGGGCCAGGGCTTCAAGATACCGATGTCATCAGAGAGAACAATCTTCTTAAAAAAGCGGTCGATACCTGCCGAACGCATCTTATGACATTGCAGTTCTTGGAAACCATTGGAAAGGATATAGAGGTTATATTTCCCCGCCAAATATTCCAGCACCTCATAAGCATGCGGCATCAGCCGATTTTTTGTGGGAATGACCGAAAAGAAATCATCAGAAAAAGCCTCAGCCAAAGCAACATCCCTCGCCCCTACTGCCTCCAGAGGATATAGGAAACGCTGGCGGTTCAACTCTTCCTTACTGACCTGCCCTCTACCGTATTCTTCCCAGAGTTCTGTATTACGATGCTGATAAAGAGTATAGAAATGCAGGAAAGAGCGAAAGAAACGACCATAGTCATACTTGTGATACATTTCTTCGAATGTATCACGTGCATTAAGGGAAAATGCCCAAAGCGTATCGTCCAGATCAAAAAAGAGGTTTTTATATTGAGATGCCATAACTTAAAGGAAAGGTATATATAAAAATAGACGCAGATTATCAATTCCAATAACCTGCGTCCGTTCTGTATCAATCTTATAACAGTGTTATTTTACTTGGATTACCAAATACTTGGACACACTCCAGAAGTCTTTCGGATTTGTAATCTTCAAAGTCAGCTGTCCTTTATCATCTTTCTCCAACGCATAAGAGCCAGCAGGATGAGTGGTCAAGATATCAGCATCTTTGGAGTATAGTTTAATCTCTTTTGTCGTACGGATATCCACTTGTGTAAAGTAGTCCTTGTTGATATCAGAATCTTTCAGCACCTGGCCTTTTTTGAAAAGCCCGGTATTTGTCAATATCTTCTGGTCTTTCAGCTCCTTCTTTGTGCCAAACACAAACCAAGCTGTGTTAAGTGCCTTATCTTGCTCGGCAACGGTTTTGGCCTTCGCCTCATTTTCGGCAGTCAATTCCTCCTTCTCACTAGACAAGCCGGTCACGGCAGCATCCAGTTCCTGGATACGGATATTCTTGGAAGCCAGCTCAGCCTGCAATTCTTCAATACGCTGAGTCTTTGCCACCAACTCCTGAGTCAAAGATTCTACAGCTCTCTTCAACTGAACAGAGTTGTTTTTGCTGTTCTTCAACATAGATTGCAGTTTGGCAATCTGCTCCTTGTTCTCTTCCATCTGTTTACGGATAAATTCAATGTCCGACGCAATCTGCTGCTTGGCATTCAAAGAGCCTTCTGCCACAGCGCCACGTTGCAAATCCACACGGCTCTCCGCCGCATTAATCTGGCGGAATCCCTCTGAAATATCATTGAAAGTACCCATCATCTCGTCTAATTCAGCATTACGCTGAGTCAGTTCCATCAATAAAGAATCATTTTCAGCTTTCAGCTGGTTCTTACTGCCACCAGAGAAACTGTCACACGAAGCCATTACAGCCGCGCATACAATTAAAACTGCTAACTTTTTCATACGCTTTCGTTTTACGTTTGGTTAATGAAGTTATTTAATCGTCTATTCCTGCTACTACAATCACAATTTCACCGCGCGGTTCGTTCGCCGTGAAATGTTCTATTAATTCTGTAAGCGTTCCACGCACCGTTTCTTCGTGCACCTTTGAAATTTCCCGCGAAACAGATGCCTGACGTCCGGCACCGAAATGTTCGGTAAACTGCGCCAAAGCTTTTACCAATCTGTGGGGAGACTCATAGAACACCATGGTACGACGCTCCCCGGCCAATGCCTTCAGGCGAGTCATCCTTCCTTTCTTCTGTGGAAGAAAACCTTCAAAACAGAACTTCTCATTCGGCAATCCGGAAGCCACTAATGCCGGCACAAAAGCTGTCGCTCCCGGCAGGCATTGCACTTCGATGCCGTTGCGCACACACTCTCTGACCACCAGAAAGCCCGGGTCGGATATACCCGGTGTACCTGCATCCGAAATCAAAGCTACAGTTTCTCCCCCCTTTATTCTATTAACAACACTTTCAACCGTTTTATGTTCATTAAATTTATGGTGAGATTGCATCACATTCTTTATTTCGAAGTGTTTCAGCAATATGCCGGAAGTACGTGTATCCTCAGCCAATATTAAATCCACTTCTTTCAGAATCCGGATAGCACGGAATGTCATATCTTCCAAATTCCCTACCGGGGTAGGCACTACATAAAGTTTTCCCATACTTATCGGTTGTTTAGCTGAAATATTTTTTGAGGAGTTCCATAAAATCGACAGCGGCTTCATTCTCTTCATCCGGCTGCACTTCCGAAACGAAAATATCCATAGCCTTGTCCAAAGAAGGGGCCTCACCCAAACGTCGTACCACTTCATTCATCCGTGCAGCATCGCCTGCGAACAGTTCGCGGACAAAACGGAATGAATCGTTCAGACTGATGGCATGTTTCAAATCCTTGGCAGGCTTGATGCGTTCTGCCAAAATAGGAACTGTTTCCGGTTCCTCACATACCATCTTCACTGTATCAGGAATAACCGATTCGACCGGAGAAACCGATTCGGTCAAAGGAGTAGTAACAGCAGGGGGTTCCTCCAGGGGCGACACAACAGCCGTTGGCGCCTCCTCAAGCAGTTCTTGCAACGCCTCCAAGCGTGCCTTCATCTGCTGGATATTCCGTTTTGCCACAATCTTCAATGTCGGATTGGCATCACTTGAAATGGCCTGCATCAAACATTTCAATTCCTGAATATCTAATTCTATGTCGTTTAATAGGGTTTGCATATCCTTTACACAGTCCGTGTTAACGCTACAAATGTAGAAATAAATAATGAAAAAATATCGGAAAGCAAACAAAAGTGTTACTTTTGCGCTTAAATATAACACTCGAAAGCATGGTATTATTCTCAGAAGATCATATACAGGAAACCAAACGCAGGGGAAGAATTGAGGTCATTTGCGGTTCCATGTTCTCCGGCAAAACCGAAGAGCTGATAAGGAGACTGAAACGGGCAAAGTTTGCCAAACAACGCGTAGAGATATTCAAGCCTGCCATAGATACCCGTTATTCCGAAGCCGATGTAGTATCGCATGACAGTCATTCCATAGCCTCCACTCCCATCGATTCATCTGCCAGTATTCTGCTGTTCACTTCAGAGATAGATGTAGTGGGCATTGACGAAGCCCAGTTCTTTGACAGCGGCCTGATTGATGTATGCAACCAGCTTGCCAACAATGGTATACGCGTCATTGTAGCCGGACTGGATATGGACTTCCGCGGTATTCCATTCGGCCCTATGCCGGGACTGTGTGCCATTGCAGACGAAGTTTCCAAAGTACATGCCATCTGTGTGAAATGTGGTCAACTTGCCTCGTTCTCCCACCGTACCGTCAAGAACGACAAACAAGTACTGCTGGGAGAAACCGAAGAGTACGAACCGCTATGCCGAGAGTGCTATCAGCAAGCCATCCAAGCCGACCAAAAGGAAAGCGGTCATTAACGAATACAAAAAACAGAGCATTATGGAACGCAAAAAGATTACATTCGACAGTTTTATCCGCGGTGTCATACTCGGTGTCATTATTATCGGCATCCTTATGCTCTTCAAGCGTCTAAGCGGCGTATTGCTGCCATTCTTCATCGCATGGCTCATTGCCTATCTGATATACCCCCTGGTCACCTTCTTCCAGTACAGATTAAGGCTCAAGAACCGGGTCATATCCATCTTCTGCGCCTTATTCAGTATTCTGATTGTAGGAGGAACCGCCTTCTATCTGCTTGTGCCTCCCATGATGGACGAATTCGTCAGGGTAAAAGATTTGGTAATAGACTACTTTTCCAACGGAACCCACGACGGCAATGTGCCCAAAACACTCTCTGAATTCCTTCGTGAGAACATAGACACCCAGTTTGTCACCCAATTGTTCAAGGAAGAGAATATGCTGAACGCCATCAAGGAAACCGTTCCCCGGCTCTGGTCCTTGTTGTCAGAATCCGTCAATCTGCTGTTCAGTTTCTTCACTTTCTTCCTCATTCTTCTCTATATAGTTTTCATATTGCTGGATTACGAAAGCATTTCCGAAGGGTGGACCCACCTGGTACCACAGAAATACCGGCCCTTCGTAATCAATGTAATGAACGATGTGAAAGACGGCATGAACAGATACTTCCGCGGACAAGCATTCGTGGCATTGTGTGTCGGTATTCTGTTCAGTATAGGCTTTCTGATTATTGATTTCCCACTGGCCATTGGACTCGGCTTGTTCATCGGCGCTTTAAACCTAGTACCTTATTTGCAGATTATCGGCTTTATACCTACCATCGTGCTGGCCATACTGAAAGCAGCGGATACGGGAGGAAACTTCTGGATTATCATTGCATCGGCCCTTGCGGTATTCATCATAGTACAAGCCATTCAAGACGGATTCATCGTACCGCGTGTCATGGGGAAGATTACGGGCCTGAATCCTGCCATCATCTTACTGTCTTTATCGATTTGGGGGTCATTGATGGGGATGCTGGGTATGATTATAGCACTTCCGCTTACCACCCTTATGCTCTCCTACTATCAACGTTTCATCATAAACAGAGAAAAAATTCACAAGTTTGAACAGACTGATAATCAACAAGAAGAGTAAAAGCAGAAGTCGTTCTCAAAACTTTTTCCCTTAATCCATTTGTTTTTTAAACAAAAGTGCCTATCTTTGCACCCGCTTAACAGCAATAAGGTCTGATTCGCTAGCTCAGCAGGTAGAGCACAACACTTTTAATGTTGGGGTCCTGGGTTCGAGCCCCAGGCGGATCACCAATCAAAGATGAAAATCGAAGAAAATCCCTGATAACCAATAGTTATCGGGGATTTTTAGTTTCTACCCACCTCCCCCTTTTTACGCAGAATACAGCAACTTTCACAGGCCAATTCGGTGGAGTAAGATTCCGACCGAAAAAGTCCACCGAATAAGATTGCTTTGCGTTGATACACACTATTTTGCGTAGTCGTACTTCTGGCTTTGAAACTTAATTTTACAAACAAAAAGTATCAAGCCATGCAAAGAAACTATTTTTCGATTCTCTTCTTTATCAGAAGAACAAGACTGTTGAAGAACGGTGAAGCACCTATCGGACTGCGAATCACCGTAAACGGACAACGTGCCGAAATGCAAATCAAGCGCAGCGTTGCCGAGGAGCGTTGGAACGCATCCAAAGGCTGTGTGACAGGAAAAGACCGGAAAGCCTTGGAACTGAACCAGTATCTGGAATCTGTCAGGACAAAGATTTATCAGATACATCGTGAACTGCTGCAAGACGGCAAACCTATCACGGCCTTCACCATTATACAAAAGTTCAATGGTGAGGGCGAATCTCCTAAGATGCTCTTAGAGGTATTCCGTGAACATAACAGGAAGTATAGGGAACTTATAGACCGTGATTATGTGAAAGGCACGGTTTTGAGGTATGAAAGGACTGTCCGCTATTTGGAAGAAATGCTTCAAAGCCAATACAATCTGAAAGATATTCCGTTGAAGGAGCTGAACCATGAATTCGTCCAGAACTTTGAACACTTTGTAAAGGTGCGGAAGAATTGTGCTCAAAATGCAGCGGTCAAGTACCTGAAAAACTTGAAGAAAATCACCCGGCTTGCTTTGGTCAACAAATGGATTGCCGATGACCCGTTTTCCGAAATCCGCTTTCACCAGACACAGAGCAACCGTGACTTCTTGACGGAAGAGGAACTCAATGCCATCATCAATAAGAAGTTTGATATACAACGCCTTGAAACCGTCCGTGATATTTTTGTCTTTTGTGCGCTGAGTGGCTTGGCGTTCACGGACGCGCAGCATCTGACACCGGAGCATATCACACAAGACAACAACGGGGACTATTGGATAAGGAAGCCGCGCGAAAAGACAAACAATATATGCAACATCCCCCTGCTGAATATACCACGGATGATTGCGGAAAAATACAAGAACCATCCCGAGTGCATCAAAAGAGGTGTGGCATTGCCTGTTCCGTCCAATCAGCGGATGAACAGCTACCTCAAAGAGATAGCGGATGTATGTGGCATTAAGAAGACCTTGAGCACACATATCGCGCGCCATACTTTTGCCTGCATTGCCATAGCCAACAAGGTGTCTATGGAATCTATCGCAAAGATGTTGGGGCACTCCGACCTAAGAACGACTAAAATCTATGCAAAGCTGATGGATAAGACGGTTTCCGAAGAAATGAATATCTTGAAACGAAAATTTAGCGCATTATGAACAGGGGAACAATAACAATCAGTGAATCAGGTACAGTCATTATACCAACTGCACCTGTATGGATGACCAAGTTTGAGATTGCGGATTTGTTCGGTGTTTTCTCATGCGATATTCGCAAGGCGATTCATTCCATCTACAAGAATAAGGAACTGGACGAAGTTGAAACGAGGAAGTATATCAAACAACCGGACAGCATCAGTTATGATGTTTATAACATTGAAATGATTATAGCCATTGCATTCAGAGTATGCAGTAGAGAAAGTGTTCTGCTTAGACAGTTTATAATCAGTAAAATTAGTACCGCCACAAAAGAAACATCGATTACGCTGTTCGTTTCCTGTGGCAGAGGTAACAACCTATGGTATAGTTGAAGTCCATTCCGCCAGCCGCTCGTTACCGATGTCGGATGCAAAAGTAGCGTATGGATTTGACGGCAGAGGTAAGGTCTGGCGGCGGTGCCGTTTCGGGCAGAATCTTCCTCAAACAAGTTTGAGCGTATTCAGCCCGAAAACCTTGCCACTGCCTGCCATACGCTTGAAAGGCATCCGGCAACGGAAACAAGCGACTGACGGAAAATCAGAAGATATAGAGGAACGGCTTACAGACGAAGCAGGATATTGGTGCTTCATCCGTAAGCCGTTCCTTTTTCTTTTTGTCGGAATCCCATTGCTCCGCAACCATAGGGCAGACGGTAAACTGTGCTCCTTCAAGAAAATCATGTACTTGTCAGCCGATAGGCAGAGCGGTAGCCGTCAGCAAGCATCCTTTCGATGTCGGATTCACGGTAGAGGATTTTGCCGCCCAACTGGATATAGGCGATACGCCCTTCGTTTCGGTAGTCCTGAAGTGTCCGGCGGCTCACCTTCAGCCGTGCCGACACCTCCTTGTCGGTGAAGAAACGTTCGCCGCCCAATGTCGGGCGGTAATTGGCGGTCAGGTGCTCAAAGCTGTCCAGCAAACGGTCAAGACTGCCCATGGAGTGGATTATCCACTCGTTGTCCTTGTTAATCAGTTCATTCATACTACTTTGGATTTAGTGGGATTATTGTTATTACTCTATTCGGTTATCAGATTGTCCTGCCTTTGAACCTCGCTTCTTTTCTCCTGTCCTCCACGATGGAGACGATACGTTTCACATCTTCGGGACGGTAGTAGGTCTTGTGATTGATTTGGCTGTATGCCAATGTGCCATTATCCCGAAGCGTCTGCAATGTGCGTGGGCTGATGTTGAGCATCCGGCACACGTCCTGATTGTCCATCCACTCGCTCATTGTCTTTTCCCCGTGCCGATGGCAGATGGCATCCATTCGGCAGATGAAGCGGTCAAACTTGGCGACCATCGCTTCAAAGGTCTTTCTTTCGATTGATACGATTTCCATATTGTCTTTCTTTTTGTTGTTATTGTTTCTTTTGCTGCAAAGGAATATAGAATCTACTGTCCGGCAATGACTTTTCCAAAAGTGGCAGCGTGTTGCGCCGATATGGTAGCGTTTATCCGGGTTACAGCCTGTCGATTCCCCGTGAGCAAGCCTATGTCCCATGATTTCCGCTCCACCTTTTAGGACTGCTGTTATTCCTTTTACCACAAAGAAAGACAGAATCCGAGACCTGACAATGGATATTACCATTACTGGTAGCATGTGACACAGGATAGTAGAGGTTGGCACACGTTGTAAGTGTGCTAATCCCCTTGTTTCCGAAAATTAGGAATGCGGCAAGAGTGAAAATAAGGGCTTAATTCAAACCTGCCCTCTATCTTATCTTTATCCGTTCCGCTATTCACATCCGGCAAATCGGTAAAATCCGCACCGCTGTTCCCATCACCATATTGCAGAACCGCACAAAATTGTCTAAGAGAATCCAAACGCTTGAATGACTGCACTAAAGCACCTTACTTTGCTCCCGATAATCGGTCGAGGTGCTGACCAAGACCACATTCAATAACTTAATCAATTTGTTTTATACAATGAAAAGAGAACCAAACATTACAGAGCAGCAGGCTCGTGAAATCGTGGAAAAAATGGGACGCAGGGAATCCTACACTCCCAAGTCTGTGGATGACTTCTACAGGAGCATCGGTCTGGAGCCAGAGGAGCTGGAACAGCCCGACAAGACCGTCACGGAAGAAGCGGAGACCGCTATGACGGATGAACCGTCAGGTGTGACGACCGGAGAAGCAGCAATGCCGCAAAAGCGCGTCAGTAGCAAGCAACGCAGGCTGTCTTTGGAGGAGTACCGCACCGCCTATCTCCAAGTCCCCAAGATTATCAACCGCAAGCCCGTGTTCGTCAGTGAGACGGTGCGTGACGAACTGGACAGGGTTGTCCGCTACTTCGGCGGCAGGGGCATGAGCGCATCGGGGATGGTCGAGAATCTCGTCCGCCAGCACCTTGAAACCTATCGTGAGGATATCGAACAGTGGCGCAAACTCTGACGGGATTACGGTGGAACCGGTTGAGCCGCTGGATGCACTTCATTGGTTCGACCGATACACAAGGTGAGTTATTACACTCGGAAATCAATCCAACAGGCGGAGGATTTTTGTGTCCTCAAAGACACAGCAAGGTATATTTTCAGTTACTCGGATATCCCGAAGTAACTGAAAACCCTTGCACCGCCGTAGGCGGAATTATCCTCCACAGTCGGATAATTTTGGGGTTCCTTAATCAAAAATTAGGCAATGGATGAACCATAAAATTGAAACAATAAGCAGAATGAAAAAGCAGAGCAAGTACGGGAGGAATCCCAAGCTGGATCCGAAGACGCACTGCGTGATGGTGCGTTTCGATGATGAGGAATGGAACAGGTTCCTCACGATGTACGAGGAATCAGAGGTGTATGCGAAAGCCGTTTTTCTCAAGGCGCACTTCTTCGGGCAGAAGTTCAAGGTGTTGAAGGTGGACAAGACGCTGGTGGACTACTACACCAAACTGTCGGATTTCCACGCCCAGTTCCGTGCCATCGGTACGAACTACAATCAGGTCGTTAAAGAGTTGCGCATCCACTTTTCGGAGAAGAAGGCAATGGCTCTACTTTACAAGTTGGAGAGTTGTACCATTGACCTTGTGAAGTTGAGTCGGGAGATTGTGGAGCTTTCAAGGGAGATGTACACTAAGTGGGAACAATCAAAATCCGACTGATATGGCATCGGTAAAGGTCAAGTTCCGCCCATCCACCGTGAACGGCAGGGAGGGCACACTCTACTATCAGGTTATCCACAACCGTGTGGTCAGACAGATAAACACTGAGTATAAACTTTTCGTTTCGGAATGGGACTGTCATTCCGAAACGGTTATCTTGCATCATCTATCGACAGAACAAGAGCGGAACAACTATCTGCTTTCAATTGGTTCGCGTATCAAGTGGGACAAAGAGAGTTTGAACAAAGTCATACACACGTTATCCCAATCCGGCACATTTGTAACGGATGATGTAGTCATGCGCTTTCATGAAAACAGGCAAGAACTATCGTTCAACGCTTACATCAGCCGGCAGATAGCAAGACTGAAATGTTTGGGGAAGATACGCACCTCAGAAACTTACACAGCCGCCCTCAGAAGTTTCAGCGGTTTTATGAATGACACGGAGGTCTTGTTATATCGACTTAATGCGGATTTACTGGCAGAGTACGAGGCTTATTTGAAAGGCAGGGGAAATGCGCCTAACACCATATCGTTCTATATGCGTATTCTGAAAGCTGTCTATAACCGTGCGGTGGAGGATGGATTGACGGAGCAACGACATCCGTTCAAGTCTGTCTATACCGGAGTGGAGAAAACCATGAAACGAGCCTTGTCACTCAATGACATCAGGCGTATCAAAGGGCTTGACTTGTCATTGAAGTCCAATCTTGACTATGCCCGTGATATGTTCCTATTCTGTTTCTATACAAGGGGAATGTCATTCATTGACATGGCTTATCTGAGAAAGAAAGACTTACAGAATGGCACCCTTTCCTATCGCAGACGTAAAACGGGGCAACAACTGTTCATTAAATGGGAAAAGTGTATGCAGGAGATTGTTGATAAATACCCGATAAACGAAACGGAATACCTCTTGCCTATCATTATAAAACAGGACGAAGATTATCGGAAGCAATACGCCAACGAACTTCACCGAGTGAACCATCTATTGAAGAAAATCGGAAAGCAGTTGGATTTGCCAATACCCTTGACGATGTATGTCGGTCGGCACTCGTGGGCAAGTATTGCCAGGAGCCGCAATGTGCCCATTTCTGTCATCAGCGAAGGTATGGGGCATGATTCTGAGAATACTACGCAGATTTATCTTGCATCACTCGATACCTCTGTGGTGGATAAAGTCAATAAGAAGATACTGGATTTGCTGTGAAGCGGTAGATGTTTAGCAAATCTGTCCAACGCTTGACAAGAGACGGATATTATAATGCAAAATTACGCAAAATAATGATTTTTCGGGCATAAAACGCTGAAAATCTTACTTGTTGCCGTGCTTTTGTTTTGCGAGAATTGTCTGGTGTTTAGCAAAACTATTTGCGCCAAAACAAAATACAACTCAATATCAACAAGATAAGATGACTCATCCGTCTCTTGTCAAGAGAGGAAGATAGCAATTATATCAAATATATAGTCATGGGATTCTTTGATTTATTTATGAAAAAGAAAAATAACAACATGGCACAATCGTCTCATGTTACTCACCTTACGGATTCTATAAATTCACAAGGTGAAAAACAGAGTATCAAATCTGCTCAAACTCATAACTTGTCTATTTACAGACTTGAAGATTTAATAGCAATGCAATTGGGGCAAGGTTTAATGTTAGCCCCATATGATGCACAACGCTATTTTGAATTAGGAGAAAACGATGCACAGCTTCTCTCCATCCTGTCAGATGATGCCATTAAACGTTATCTGCCGAATATGGATTTTTCCACCAAGGATTCTGCTCTTAAGTTTCTTTCTAACCTACCCATTCTTACAGAAAAAGGACTTTCCATTGCATATGTCATCACCGCTGATAACATGCCGATGGGATTCATTTTTATAGATACTCCGACTGTTAACGAAAGCATCGGACTAAATAAATGGACACTAACATTCTTTATGCTTTCTCCAATGAGGGGTAAAGGACTAATGACGGCATCGCTCGGCAGAATATTGTATTTGCTGAAGACAAAACTTGGTGTATCTCAAGTTTACGCTACTGCCGATAAGATAAATACTGTTTCACAAAAGATTTTACAAGCAACCTGCTTTGAGCCTACAGATATTCACGATGTGGCTAACCAAGGTATTACTTATGTTTGTAATCTTGACACTTTGAATTTCCACCATAAATAATTCAACACCATGAACTTGTATATTTCAACAGATACTTGGGTTTGCTTGAGTATTATTGTCGTTGCCTTTATCGTTTGTCTTATCCTTGTACTCAAATTCAAGAATAGCGAAAAATTGGAGGCTAACCGCCGAATAATAGAATACTTTCCCACATTGGTTTCCACCCTCGGGGTGTTGGGTACTTTTTGGGGTATCACAAAAGGTTTGATGGCTTTCGATACATCCGATCTTGACCAATCCATTCCTGGCTTGCTTGATGGTTTGAAAACGGCTTTTTTTACTTCGTTGGCAGGTATGATTGGTTCTATGTTCCTCTCTGCTTTTATCAGCAAGAAACAGGATGAAAGAGATGGAGGCATTTCCGACATTAATCAAGCAGCAGGGGAAATTACTAAGTCTGTAAAGGCAATGAGCGATGCTAATACCGAAACTATACGTTCAATTCAGCAACAACTCACTGAACAGGAAGCGGACCGCAAGGCGTTTTACCGCACTGTGGGAGAAGTGATGTCTAAGATGTCCGATACGCAAAAGTCCATTACTTCCGCCATTGATTCGTTGGTGGTGTTACAACGCAGCCAAGAAAATTCCCTTGCTGACATTAAAGAAGCGAACATCTCGATACTCACTTCTTTCAGCAATCTTGAAGAAGCTACTGCGCAACAATCTGCGTCAATCAATTCCGTGGCTAAGTATTCGCAAGAAGTTAGCGAATACACGCATCATCTCGGAGAAATCCTTGATGTTATTTCTGGCATGAGCGGAACGGAAGACGAAATCAATGAAAAGGTTGGCAAACTTGAAGAGATTATTCACGGAGAGGTTATCGAGATTGAGGATAATATGGCGAAGACCAATAAGCTTTTGGAAAGCAAATTCGATGAATTTACCGAGCTGCTCAAAAAGAGTAATACGGAAGCCCTTGTGGAAGTGATGAAGAAAGTCACCGAGGAGTTCCAAAAGCAAATGAACTCGCTTATAAACAAGCTCATTCAAGAAAATTTCGACCAACTCAACAAGTCGGTGGAAAAGCTCAATCAATGGCAGCAGGAGAACAAGGAGATAATTGCTTCACTCACTCTTCAATACAAGGAAATGTCCGACAATTTCGAGGCGACCTCTACTTCGCTTACTCGTGTCAAGGACGACACGACTTCGCTTGTCAGCGAGGGTGGCAAGCTTCGTCAGCTTGTTGATGCGCTTAATCAAGTCATCATCGAGGACGAACATTTCATTGAAGTGACCAAGGAACTCCATGAAACTGCCAACCTCTCCAAATCCAATATGGAATCGTTCAATGAATCCACCAAGGCTCTCAATGAGTGGGTACGCAAACAGCGCAACTTTGTTGACGGTGTGCAACTCCTTATCGCCAAGTTGGAGGAACTTAACAAAATCCGTGATTACGGTGAACAGTTCTGGAAAGGTACGAAAGATAAAATGGAGGAGGGTGTCGGAATCCTTACACGTGGGTCGCAGACGCTCAATTCGCAGCTCACTTCTCTTGACCGTCAGTTCTATGGTCGCTTGAGCGCAACCCTTGCTGAACTTGACAACTGTATTACTAAGATGGTAGAACAAGTCGGTAAACGTAGATAATTATGGCAAAACCTAATGTATGGCTTTCTGTTTCCGACCTGATGACGGGGTTAATGGTGATATTCCTTTTTGTCGCTATTGCCTATATTAGTCGTGTGCAGAAAAATCAGTCTGTGCTTACAGACTATGTGGAAACCAAGAACGAACTTCACAATAAACTTGTGAAAGAATTTGCGGGCGATACGCTCAAATGGCAAATGGCTATCGGTAAAGACCTCTCTATGAAATTTAAAGAACCAACAGTCCTTTTTTCCACAGGTTCGTCAGAATTAACGCCACGTTTCAAAGAAATTCTTGATGAGTTTCTACCTCGCTATTTTAATATTCTATTAAATGATAGTTTACGTTCTAATATTCAAGAAATCCGTATTGAGGGACATACCGATGATGTTCCGATGCCAAGCAAACACCCGGACCCTTATATTGCCAATGCTATGCTGTCCCAAGAGAGAGCATTAGCTGTAGTTAAATATTTCCGCACAATACCGCAATTTAAAATATATTCAGAAAAACAAAAGCAATTACTTGAATATTGGTTTACAGCTAATGGACTTTCTTACGGAAAGGCACTTGATTCAGAAGGAGATTTTATCATTCGATCCGGAAAACCGATTGACCGTGCTTATTCACGCCGTGTGGAGTTTCGAATAGTCACTTCCGGCGATGAGATACTTGAAAATTTTGTAAAGGAGAACACCAAATGAGTTTCGATTTTGACATAGATGCTGAAGAAGAATGGTTCGATGACTCCGACCCCATTTGTGATTTTCCAAATCTAAAGAAACGCCTGACCGATATGGGCATACAGATTGGGCAAGCGGGTGCATGGCGTTCTGTCGGAACGGTCGATGTGCTGCCCGAAGACATTGGTGAACGTATTCTCTTTGAAGACGGCGGCATCTTCTATATTGATGACGAGGGGGTGAAACGCCGTGGCTTTATGTATAAAGCTGCTTTCTATTTCGAGTGGCAAGGACGCATAAATCAACCCAAGTTTCACGTCTGCAAATGCACCGCCATTGAAAATTTCGGTCGTGATGCCTATCGTTTTGCCAATGCAGAGCCTATTAAAGTTTATTCGCGTAATGCTCACAAAGAAGTGGAAGTTGAGGGTATGGAGCTATGTGGTTATTGCAAACGTATGCTGATGGATGAAGAAGCGGAACGGGTGAACGATTCAACCGACTTTGTGGAAATCCTGAAAGAAGCAGGTGATGTGGAAGAACCCACGGAGTATGATGTGGATATTTTCGGTTATGTCAAAAATTGGGAGGAAATTTCACTTGCTTACCGCACAAAGAAACTATTTACTTGCGAACGATGTGGCATACATGTAGAGAATGGCTTCGACCATTACTATATGCACACACACCACAAAAACGGAGTAAAGACCGACAATCGAGAGGGTAACCTTGAATGTCTGTGCATAAAATGTCACTCCGAAGTGGATGATACCCACCGCCGTAATTTTTCTTCTGGGGCGCAAAAAGTTATGATTGACGAATATATGCACAAATACCACGGAAAAGATCAGGTTCCTCTTATTTCTCGTCTTATGAAGGCGGTGCATAATCGACAAGAACCTCCTATTATAGTGAATGATTACGATCTTCCTTTTTAAAATTATGTAAAAAGCAGAATATTATAGATATGAAAAAACTGTATGCTTTGCGTTTATTGCTGGTATGCGTATATGAATATCGAATTTATTTTGTACTTTTGTGAAGGATAAAGCGTTCTTTTGACTTAATGTAAGACGAGGTAAAATACAGAACTTCGCTCGTTTACGGTTTAAATATTCTATTATAGCATTCTTGTCAACCTCAATTCCAATCTGAATCAATATCATAAAAAGAGACCAGATTGATTTGCAAAGTATTAACTATTCCTACCCTCAATATTATTTCCTCTTGTTATCACCTATCAATGGCAATCTCTTATATGTTTCTTTTATTAACGAAACAAAAGATTTATCCGTTATTTTATCATCGTTTTTTAACTGAAGAATGCCTATTAATCCGATAAGTAAGACACCACCAATTATTATTATGGGGAATAACATCCAATGAACGGATTGGGATAAGACTGCAAGTGCAACTATAATTATTACTGCTAAAAACAAATAAAAAGACCCTGATATCCAGGGATTATTTTTCTTCATACTAAACCTCGTTTTTCCTATATAGTCTTTTAATCTTTCTGCAATATTGGATATGTCAAGAAGGTTCACAGCCATATCTCTAGTATCGCAATAAATTCGTTCAACAATTCTAAAATTAGGATTGTCATAATCTTTATTATCATATTCTTGATGCCAGATTTTTCCGATACTCATATTTATTTCTTGTGCTGTAGTGCTTATTTTTTGCAACCGTTTAACATGATGTTCTTTTACCTCATTATTTATATCTTTATGAATATCTTTAAGTTCAACTATAACTGTATCATAATGTTTAATCGCATATTCAACCTGACATTTAAAATTGAATGGAACATAACTCTCCCAATATGAATTTGCTTTTAAAATATTAACATTCTTAACAATTTCACCTCTAAATGAAGACGTCCTTTTTCTTTCCTCATTTAAATCCGTCAATATATCATCGAAAGACTGATGGCTGTAATCAGTCATTCCACCAATAATACCTTTTGCCATAAGCGTTTTATTTCCATCTAATATTTGCTTGCGATAAACTATCAATGCAAAGTTAAAAATAAACAACTGAAAACTGTGCCAACTTTAGGTTATTTTATAAAAGAAAACGTATTGAGAATTTTGAAAAACAGATTCAGACCTCATATTTTTAAAGCAACATGGTATATAATTCTCAAAAAATAGTATTACCTTTGCACCAACCAGAAGCCAAAGAGTGGTGCGCAAAACGCGGAAAGTATCACGCTGCGAAATCGGTGGAGATGATTTGAATGATTGAAAACCACGATTGAGTATCAGAGATTTATAAGATATTGGTGAGCCCCAGGCGGATCACCAAGAAGCTGGACAAAACCAGACAAAGAAAAGACAACTCCTACAATATCAAGGTATTGCAGGAGTTTTTTCTTTGTATAAAGTCCGTGACCTAAGACACGAAATGGTCACAAAAAGACATACTTTCGTGACCAATTCGTGACCTGTCCGACCTTTCGGATTTTAGGTCACGGAATGTCTGAAATTGTCGGTTTGTTGTCTTGATTTGTCCGTACTGCAAATATCTCATTTTCAGTTCATCAATTTAATTTTGTAACTAAAAAAGAGATTATGAGAAGTACTTTCAAGCTACTCTATTTCGTCAAACGAAATGCAGTAAAGAAGAACGGCAACGCACCGATTATCGCACGTATCACTATCGACCAAGTTGTAGCCCAGTTCAACACCAAACTGGAAATAAATCCGGCTCACTGGAGCGTGAAGTTAGGCAAGGCTTCCGGCAGAACCGCAGAAGCCGTACATATCAATTCTATGCTGGAAAGCATCCACAGCACGGTACCCCAACAAGACTAAATGGTTGATTTATAATATTGAAGCAATATAATACTAGCGAAAAGAAAAACAGAAGTTTGTCATTTACTATCCTTCGTCCATTCGTTTGACTAAGCTGTCTTGCAAACGGCTAAGATATGCCGTCCAATCCTTCTTCCGTTCTTTCATGGCAATATAAGCGGCATAATAATCGCCTAACTCCATTTAGAGCACCGTACTGAGAAAATTCATCATTTCTTTTATTCCCACGTTGCCATTGTTAATGCCACCCGAAGAAACAAGGTTGAGAAATTCAGGTCTTTATCGAATTGTGCGCTATCGGTACATAGGCGTAAATCAAACTTTCCACGAACAACATAATATTCATCATACAAGGTCGAATGAAAACGATAATATTGGTAAAAGTCCAGATTACGGTTAAAGAAGCAGGTCAGGTTATCCAGTTCTTTACTTAATATAGTTTCTGATTACATCATTACTACCATCGGGGCATTGTGTTTCTATCCGATAAATCTTATAGAAGGAATGAATTTGCAGTTTTGTTTTTAAATCATTGAGAACCGCTTGCAAACGACGCACTATTGAAAGAAAAGTTTCAACAATATCATAACCGTAGAGGTCGATTTCAGATATATTGACCTCTATTTCAGCTAACATGTTATTAACCAGTTCTTTCATTTTACTACTTTAATAGTTTTGTAAATTTAGACTCAGTACAAATACTTAAATCCGTAGTTACAAACTTCCCATTGTAAAAAAGAGAAAATATAGTAGCTGGTGTAGGAGAGTTTTGTGCTTGCTCTCTCGTTTCCAATTTAATTACTTTCAAAGGAATATTTATTTCTTGCGCAAGAACACGCAACACTCCATTTACATAATAATCCGTATATGGGCAACGATTAGAATAATAAGCCACTATTCCCAGTTTGTCGGGGCATTCTCCACTTTTGACGCAATCATTAAAATATGGAACTGCACTATTCTCATGAAAACTCATTACCAACAATGAAAATCCATTTGGAAGTTTTTCTATTTCCTTAAAGCCATGTTGCAGCAACCATTTCGTATCACTCATAAAATGGTTCTTTTTTGTACCTACAACAGTAACCAATCCATTTTTTTGTTGCTTTTTTGCATCTTCAATCACAAATTGGAGCAAATTATATCCATGCCCTTGACCTTTATACTGCCCTGAAACCCAAAAACAATTAATCATTAAATAATTAGGGGCAGTAACCGGAAGCCACGCATATTCAGCAGGAACATATTCTATAAAAACTTTGGCTCGTGCATCAAGCCGCCTAAAAACATAGCCATTAGCAAATTCCTTTTTTAGCCATTCCTTTTTGGACTCATATCCTTCCAAGCATTTTTTGTCAGAGAATGCGCAGCAGATATGTTCTTTATCTATATTATCCTCTGTTAGAGTTATATATTTAGGTAAACTATTTTCCATGCTTTTATTTATTTTATCGGTATGTAGATTTTTGTGATACTCTCTTTTTTATTTTCTTTTGAATAATTGATATACTCCTCAAAAGACATCCCATGACGAAGTGAATATTCTTGGCTTACGTTAATGATGTTATACCAGTCCTGCAAATCTGTATAATACCCCTGCAACGTATAGACCGCATATTTACCTTGTGGTAGCCGGATTGTACCAAATTCACAAGTAGGCATAATTTCCTTTTGTACCGATGCACAAGCATAGAAACGACATTGATTAGGGTTTGTCACATTAGGGTCGTCAAAACTTAACCCAATAAAACGTGTATCGGGCAGAAGTAAGTCATTGCTCTTTAAGAAATGTATCAATTTACTCCATACTGTTTCATAAGGTTCTTCCTCTCCGTACTTACCCCATATACGGATATATACTAAATTTAATCCCTCGAAATTGTAGACTTCAGAATGCAATTCGCACTCCTTTCCATCATGTTCGCACTCTTTTAATCGCATCCTTAATCTGCTGATATATGTTTTGGGAGAGATACCAAATTGTTTCTTAAATGCTTTGGAGAACGATTGCGGATTATCGTAGCCGACTAACCCAGCCAAATTCTGTAAACTCATGTCTTCAGTTTGCATATATAGTACAGCTCGTTCTACTCGTTGCCTCGCCACATAAGAGTATAATGGTTCATCCAAAGCAGAACTCATCATACGGAGCAATTGCCGTTGAGACATATTTACTATGTCGGCTATTACATTCAATTGCAATGGCTGATGCAGATTAAAATTTATGTAATCAATTACTTGATTGACTTTCTGTTTGTATATATTTTCAGTGCTACTTTTCATCTATAACGATATAATTTGCAAATATATAGAGTTCATACAAATGTATGATTGTCCAATCTCGCCAATTTTAGAAATCTTAGGTTACGGTTTTAGGAGGTTATGTCAAAACGTTGGCACAACCTCGTTTTTTTAAAGGCATCTACGACGTAATGAGTTGGCTGGAAACTTTATAAGCATACCGATGCTTCAGAACAAAAAGCAGAATCACAATGATTGTCAAAGCCTCCGAGAGTGGCATTGCCAACCAGATTCCCGACACACCCAAGAACTTCGGCAACAAAATAAAACTCGGAATAAGGAAAACAAAGCCACGCAACAAAGCAAAAATCGTAGCTGGCTTTATTCTTTCAACACTCTGAAAATAACCTACCACAGCAATATTCACAATGAAAAAGACAAAGCCGCTTGCAAAATAGGGGAAACCGTGTATCGCTATCTTCGCCGCTTCACTGTCAAGACTGATGAAAAGGCCAACCAGCAGATAAGGATAAACAGTGAATGCCACCGTTGCAACCACACCGCAGACCACAGCCGTCAGCAACGCAATACGTTCCGCCGTCATCACTCTTTCCTTGTAGCCCAGTCCGAAATTATAGCTGATAATAGGCTGGGCAGATTGTGCAATAGCATTACCTACCATGAAAACAAAAGGAATATAATAGCACGCTATACCGAATGCCCCTACGCCATCGTCCCCCAGATAGGACATAAATACCTGGTTCCCGACGAACATAAGAACAGCAAGCGTTGCCTCTCCCAATAAGGCAGAAGGACCGATACGGCACTGGTAACCAATATTCCGCACGGAAAGCCGCAGGCTCTTGACACTCCATTTGAGTGGTTGTAAACGCAAATGCCGAGCATAAAACAGTAGATAGACCATCGCCACCAGTCCGCCGGCCATGATGCTGATGGAAGTGGCAAATGCTGCTCCCATGACTCCCCAGCCAAAAGGAAAGATAAACAGCCAGTCGAGCACCACATTGATTACAGCCGTAATCAGGCTGCACAACATAGCCAGCTTTGGAGCACCGTCCAGACGAATGACGAACAGCGGCACCGTTATCCATATCTGAAAGACCCATGACGGAACAAACCACAGCAGATAATCCGTCACCATAGGCAACAGATGTTCGGAAGAGCCGAGCATCCGGGCTGTTTCTGCCGGAAAAGCCATCATCAAAGCAGAGGGTATCAAAGCAACAATCGTTACAAACAGTAATGCTTGTGTCACATTCAACCGAGCAGACTTGCTTTTGCCTCTCGACAATTGGATAGAAGCGACCACAGAACACCCGGCACCAACCATAAGCCCGATTCCCGTAAGAAGCATCAGTAAAGGGACACAGATATTTACGGCCGCAATCCCGTCGCTACCTACTCCATGCCCGACAAATATCCCGTCAATCGCTGTTACGGCCGACATACTGAGCATACCCAGCAACGTAGGAACAAAATATTTCCGAAACAATGTAAACACATTCAGTGTACTCAAATCAATTGCATCTCTTTTCATGTTCAACTATATTTATAGGTTATTGTCTTGCCCAAAAGCAAAAAAATGCCGGATAAAATGATTGGTTTTACCCAGTCATCTTATCCGGCATTTTTACAGCCCTCCGATGAGGATTACAAAACTCTTTTGGTTTTCTAATTCGCGTGCAAAGGTGGGACTTCTTTTTCAAGTATCCAAATATTCATGATTTCTTTCACTGAAAAAGCAGCAAAACATGAACATTATCCACTACCATATCACTCTTTTGAAGGTAGACACACAGCCAATGAAAGACAGTCTATCAGTCTTTCATTGCTCTAACATAGGCTGTCAATACACTGAATAAATGATAGTTAGGCATGCGCACTATTGTGGTACGACTTCTCCACAAGCATGAAGAAGCCGTACCACAATAGTGAAGAAACTGCATCACAACCGTGCACAATAGTCATTAATAAGCTTTTAGTAGGAGAAAGAGCTGTTCTTTGCGGAAAGAAGACCAGCCATTTGCACAAGAAAAAACAGCATGCAAGCAAAGTTTGCCTACATACTTGCATGGCATCTGCTTACATACTGTAAAATGCGGTATAACAAACAATTAGAAAGCACCATGCAAGCATGTAAGCAAAATGTGTGGTAAACCTATTGTATCTCTTTTCATTTTGCGATGACTCCATAGTAAACCATGTTATCAATACGCTTCTGATAAATCTGGTTATTCTGCAGCAGATACCCCAAGGCCAAACACAAATCCACATCCCTGAACTTCGTCAGTTTCTGCAATTCAAAGATTGTACACTTCTTAAGATTGCACAAAATGGAATATACCATTTTCATATTATTGGTCGCCTTCTCAATACTCTTCATATTATTATCTTATTATTAGTCTTAAAATGATATCCTATATTATCTACTCAAATATAAGATAAAGACAGAGCAATGACAAACATTGCCCATTCTTTTCATTTCAGATAACATTCTTTGAACTACATATACCTAAAATCTGCAAAAAATATAGAACTTTATAAATATCAACACTTTATAGAAAGGTATATTCACATTATACTATATCCGGAAACGATTATGTTGGTATAATCAAGGTACTATTATATGCTTGCCTTCGGGAGTGACTACTACCGAGCCCATTTTGATGTAATGTTTCCCTTCCGGCGAAACTATTACCTTTGTTTCGCTACTCTTGTCGGAAGATTCTTTTTTCTCATTCATGAAACTCTTGTCCCGCGAAGTGGTAACCGGATAAGTATCCTCCAGATAGCTCTTCATTTCGTCCACTTTTCCGTCTTTGAACCACACCTTGACAGCCGACCACCCCGCAGGAGTATAAGCGCGGAATGTCCAAGCCTCTCCCTCCTTATTCAAATCTCTAAATGCAGGCTCTCCTAAAATGGTACACACCTCTTTAAAGCTCATACCACGTTCAATGCTGCTCAACTGCTTATAATCAAACCCGTAGCTTTCATAAATGCCACAGCCCATCACCAAGACAGCGAGTAACAAGCCTAAAACAACTGACATCTTTTTCATAATAGAAAGTTTTAGTATTTATCCATACAGCAAATGTAGTATGATAAAAACCTCCTTTTCCGTGATTCTCTCTATTTATACATAGGGATTTCCCTATCAGTTTATCTGTATCTTTACAACCTATAAAGAATATCATCCCAGCCCCGTTCCAATGAGCAATATCAAGTCGGAAGGGGCCACCACCGTATGGTTGGCAACCGGCAAAGACAGTCTTAAAACAAAGGTGCAGCCAATCCGAAAGCAGGTTTGTGCTTTCAGGAAGAAGGAAACAGCGTAGTGCTCACCGGTAAGGTGGAGATAAAGGCCCGGCAGCTCCCAATTATGTATTACTGAAATTCAAAGGACACCATGCCACCATTTGGATTGACGGACATTTTGTACGCAGAAATCTTTAAGAAGAGCATTCAGTTCCTCATCTGATGTCTTGCATGGGGGGGGATGAAAACTATAGCCCCTTCGTTATCACCGGCAATCCGAAACCTCCTTTCTGCAAAGTCAGGACTTTCGGTTTGCCTTTTCGTGCTTTGTTGTATGTGGCTGTGGAAACATGCAAGGTCTCTATCGCTCCATCCTCGAAAGCCACCTTTAAGTAATATTCCTTACGTACTCCGTCCGACACATAACGATGCTTGCCTACTTTACGTCTCTTTTCATGTTCTTTTATCAGCTTCTCAAGTACGGTAACCGTCACCTCCTTTGTCGAAGCAGGAGCCGCCATCCGATAATTCCCTACCAGAAAAAGCGAACAACTGATGACACCCACGCACACCACATGGCACAATATATTCACTGCCTTTTGCTCCATCGTTGTCAGCCATATCCATTTTTTATATAGAGGAAGTGTAACGACTGCCACCACAAGTCCTACCCCTACGGGTATCCACACAGCAGCCAACGTATCTTCATAGATGTTATATCCGATGCAGCCCAAAGCTACGACCAGTACAAACATCAGAAAACGGAGTATTTTTATAAACAGTTCTTTCATTGCCGCGTTTATATTTTTTGCAAATATAGGAAAAATATCATTCGACCGACTGTCAAATCTGTTCAATCTACATGAACTTACTTGCTTGATAGAATGTTATAACTACAATAACTAAAACAGAAAATATCATGGAAAAGAGCTTAATTCATAGTAATGAACTGCATTTTATCAGTAAGAAACGCATTCATCAAGCAGTAGAGAAAATGGTTGAGTCATTGGATTTGGCTGCGGGTTCCACAACCGGCTTCAACATCTATGCAGTAGTGGAGAGCTATTTCACGGATTTGGAAAAACGAAAAGAAATCAATCAGCTGCTCAACCTGGAGCAAGATGTCTGCGAAGAAATAGAGGCAGAATTAAGTTATAAATAAATTACGGAGTTACCGACTACTATTAAGTTACGGGCTACAAGTGTCCTGCAGTATGATAATGCAGTACACTTGTAGCCCGTAACTTATAGTAGCTGATAGCCAGTAAATTGAAACTTGTAGCCCACTCAGTCTTTCGCCTGATGCACCGTCAACTGCGGGAATGGGAAGTCGATACCTTCCTCATTGAATACGGAGTAAATCTTCTTGTTCATATCAAAATAAACGCCCCAGTAGTCTCCGCTCTTCACCCAAACACGAATCACCACATTCACACTGCTGGCATCCAAGGCATGAAGAGCTACAAACGGTTCGGGAGTATTCAAGATACGGCTGTCTTCGGAGATGATACGACGCACGGTGCTCTCTACCTTGTCATAATTCTCACCATATTCTACACCGATCACCCAATCTACACGACGCGTATCCTCACGGCTGTAATTAGTCACTGTACCACTGCTCAACGCACCGTTAGGGATATAGATTACCTTATTGTCGGCTGTGGTCAGAATCGTATGGAAGATTTGAATCTCACGTACCGTTCCGGACACTCCCTGGCTTTCAATCCAGTCGCCTACCTTGAAAGGACGGAACAACAGTACAATCAATCCACCCGCAAAATTCTGCAAGTTTCCGGAAAGTGCCATACCGATAGCCACACCGGCAGATGCCAACAAAGCTGCAAAAGAAGTAGTTTCCACTCCCAATTTGCCGATAACGGCAATAATCAGCAGAATGGTCAGCAAGATATTGACTAAACTTTTCACAAAGCTCTGGATACTGGCATCCACATGTCTTTTTGCCAATAACCTCGCCAGCATTTTCCTAAGAAAGGAAATCAAGAACCGTCCTACCACAAAGATGATGACAGCTCCAATAATACGTCCACCGGCACTTACGCCCCAATCTATCAATTGCTGAAGGAATATCTGCAGTTTGCTGAAACCATCGTCAGCAACTTGGGCAGCAAAGGCTGCCATGAATAAAGATGATAACATAACTATACTCTTTTTTTAAAATTAATGCTGCAAAATTAACAAATAACTCTGACTTTCGTTCACTTAACTTGCCACTTTCGACGAAAACTCCTACCTTTGCTCCCGATTTCAACTAAGGGGTGCCCTAATACGACGGGCTGAGATCATACCCATTAACCTGATCCGGGTAATGCCGGCGGAGGGAAAAGAAGAAAAGTTCCCCTTTTCTGTATTCATCTAAACGAAACAATTGCAAATGAAGAGACATGCAATGGCGACCTGCCTCCTTATGGCAGCACTGGGTGTCTGTGCGCAGACACAAGAGCAAGACAGTCTGCGGGTGATAAACCTGCAGGAAGTGGAAGTCATCTCCACACGTGCCACAAACAGCACACCGGTGGCATTCACCAATATAGGCAAAGAACAACTGAAAAAACAGAATTTCGGACAAGACCTGCCGTATCTGTTGAGTATGACACCCTCCGCCATTACTACCAGCGACGCCGGTGCCGGGGTGGGTTACACCACACTGAGAGTCCGCGGAACAGATGGCACACGCATCAACGTCACCGCTAACGGTATTCCCATCAACGATGCGGAAAGCCACACGGTATTCTGGGTCAACCTGCCGGATTTCGCCTCCTCCGTCAAGGATATGCAGGTGCAACGCGGAGCTGGTACCTCAACGAACGGTGCAGGAGCTTTCGGTGCCAGCATCAACATGCAGACGGGTGATTTCTCCATGAAACCCTATGCAGAATTCAACGGTTCCTACGGCTCCTTCCATACGCACAAGGAGACGGTGAAAGTGGGAACGGGACTCATCAACAATCATTGGTCGTTCGACGCGCGGCTCTCCAACATCAGTACAGACGGATATATAGACCGGGCGTCTGTGGGACTGAACTCCTATTACCTGCAAGGAGGGTACTACAATGACAACACCTCTATCAAGCTGATAACCTTTGCCGGCAAAGAGCGCACTTACCACGCATGGAACTATGCCAGCAAGGAAGAGATGGAACGTTACGGACGGCGTTATAATTCCTGCGGATTCATGTACGCCACCGACCGGGACGGCCATGTATACAACAAAGAATATTATAAAGACGACAACGGCGAGAAGCATTACCTCACGGACGAAGGAGGTGCACTGCATTTCTATGACGACCAGACCGACAACTATACGCAAAAGAATTACCAGCTGCTATTCAACCACAATTTCACCCCACAATGGAACCTGAATATCGGCCTGCACTACACCAAAGGCGACGGATACTATCAAGAATATAAAGGTGAACGCTCGTTAGCAGAGTACGGCATGTCTCCTTTCGAATACAATGGCGGCAAGGTAGAAGTAAGCGACCTTATCCGCAAGAAGGCAATGGACAACTGGTTTGGCGGTGGAATCTTCTCCGTAAGCTACAAAGCCGACCGTCTGCATGCCTCGCTAGGCGGTGCACTGAACCGCTATGACGGCGACCACTTCGGAAAAGTGCTTTGGGTAAAGAACTATATCGGCGAACTGAACCCCGACCACGACTACTACCGCAACAACGCCACAAAGAACGACGGAAATATTTATCTGAAAGTCAATTATGAACTGGTAAGCGGCCTCAGCGCCTACCTCGACCTGCAATACCGCCACATCAACTACAAGATAAACGGACTGAACGACAAGTACAACTGGACTGCCGCCACTCCGGGAATGCAAAAATTGGACATTGACGAAGATTTCGACTTCTTCAACCCGAAAGCCGGACTGTCCTGGCAAATCGACCGCAACCACCGCCTATACGGTTCGTTCAGCGTAGCCCATAAAGAACCTACGCGCAACAACTACACCGACGGCTACTTCACCGAACATCCCAAGGCTGAGCGTTTGTTCGACTACGAACTGGGATATACCTTCGCCAACTCATGGCTCCATGCGGGTGCCAACTTCTACTATATGGACTATAAAGACCAGCTGGTACTGACGGGAGAGCTGAACGAGATAGGCGAAGCCATGGCCAGCAACGTGCCCGACAGCTACCGTACGGGTATTGAACTGATGGCTGGCATCAAACTGGACTGCGGCTTGCAATGGGACATCAATGCCACACTCAGCAAGAACCGTGTGCAGAACTTTACCGAGACACTTTTTGAAAACGAGGAGGCTGGGTCGGAAGCATGGGTCATCAAACACGGGGATACCCCCATCGCATTCTCTCCCGACTTCATACTGAACAACCGCTTCGGCTATACGTTCAAGGGATTCGAGGCCTCGTTGCAGTCACAATATATCAGCAAGCAATACATGAGTAACGCCAAGCGAGAGGAGTGCACACTGGATGCTTATTTCGTAAGCAACCTGAATCTGTCCTATACCTTCAAGTTGCCTAAAGTAAAGTCGGTAACCATAGGGTGCACCATCTATAATCTGTTCAATGAAGAATACGAGAATAACGGATACGCAGGCAGCGGATACTATCTCGACGATAACGAAGGAAAAGTCCGTTACAACTATGCCGGCTACGCTGCCCAGGCGGGAACGAATGTATTGGGACATATAGCAATCAATTTCTGATGGAACATATTCTTGAGATTACAGGCACTGTGACCGGGCTCCTCTACCTCTGGTTGGAGTACCGGGCAAGCATTTATCTTTGGATAGCGGGCATCATTATGCCTGCCGTCTATATTTTTGTCTACTATGATGCGGGGTTGTATGCAGATTTCGGCATCAACATCTATTATCTGGGTGCTGCCATCTACGGCTGGATGATGTGGAAGTACGGAGCTGTACTACGACGTACTATCTTGAAACGGAAAGATGCCCCACAAAGGGGAGAGAACAACAGAACAGAAGAACAAAAGCAGGAGCTTTCCATTACCTATATGCCGACGCGCTACTTGCTGCCGCTTACAGCCGTATTCACCGCCGCCTTCCTCGGCATTGCCTGGATATTGATAAACTTCACGGACAGCAATGTGCCCTGGCTGGACTCCTTCACCACCGCACTGAGCATCGTCGGCATGTGGATGCTGGCACGGAAATATGTAGAACAATGGTGGGCATGGATTGCGGTAGATGCCGTCAGCTCCGGACTGTACATCTACAAAGGACTTGATTTTACAGCCGGACTATATGCCCTTTATACAATTATAGCTATCTTTGGCTACTTCAAATGGAGAAAAATGATGAGCAAAGACGAAGGATTAGAGATTAGGGATTAAGAAAGACATGAAAGACGAACTATCAACGAGCAACGAGCAATTATCAACTATTGATGCCGTAGTTTTGGCGAATGGGGAATATCCTGCCGGTCCCCTGCCTTTGAAGATATTGGCGGAAGCGCCATACGTGGTTTGCTGCGACGGTGGAGCGAACGAATACATCCGCCGGGGCCATACTCCCGACGTAATCATCGGCGACGGTGACTCCCTCAGTGATGAAAACCGCCGGAAGTTCGGACATATCCTACACCGTATCAGCGACCAGGAGACCAACGACCAGACTAAAGCCGTCAATTTCCTGCTGGCGCAAGGCAAACGCCGCATCGCCATCATCGGTGCCACGGGCAAGCGTGAAGACCATACACTGGGAAATATCAGCCTGCTCATCGACTATCTCCGTGCCGGAGCCGATGTACGTACCTATACCGATTACGGCATCTTCATCCCCTGCCGGAGTACCCGCACCTTCCCAAGCCATCCCGGACAGCAAGTATCCATCATCAACTTCACTGCACACGGTCTGCATGGCAAAGGACTGGTCTATCCCCTCAGCGATTTCACCAACTGGTGGCAAGGCACACTCAACGAATGCACCAGTACAGAATTCACCATCGAGGCGGAAGGGGAATACCTGGTATTCGTCACTACTTCTTCGCTTCCGCCACTTCAACAAAGTACACGCTGATACAAATCATGGCAATGGCAGCGGCTTGCGTCCAACTGAAACGGTCTTGCCCCAAGGTGAGGGAAACAACGGTAGTCACCACCAGTATCAGATAGCTGTACATGGCTACAACCGTCGTCTTGAGATACTTCAAGCCCACCGGAACCAGAAAGTAGCTGAGGTAAGTAGGGAAAACCAGCACAAAAGCCAGCACCGCCCACGGCACCCAGTGCCACTCCCCATGCAAGGCATCCGTAAGCAAGGGTGCATCCCAGCCTATAATGGACGACACAATCAATCCCGTTACTGCCGCACCGCCAAAGATGTACTTCATCATCGTCACTACCCCGACCTCTTCCAGCAGTTTCTTGCTCACAATCAGGTAAACGGCAAAGACCAGCGAGCTCACCATGCAGAGCATGTTGCCCGTAAACGCATCGTGCGCCAGGTCATCACTGCCTTGCGTAAGGATACACAACAACGCACCGCCAAAACCCAGCGCTATGCCGATTATCTTCATCAGCGTAGCCTTTTCGTGCAGGAAAAAGACAGATATCAGAAAGACCCAAATGGGCTGCATGGAGTTGAAGATGGCACTGGAAACCGGAGTCGTCTTACTGATGCCCAGCAGATAGCAGAACATGAACCCGTAGAGTCCGAAAGCTCCCAGACAGAACAGCCCTATCCGCTGCCGCCTTGTGACCGGTGCCTCCTTTACAAACCAGCTTGTTATCCAAAATGCCACGGCAGCAAAGACACAACGCACCGTGACACCTGTCAATGCACCCAGCCACAAAGGGAGCAGAAATTTCAATCCATTCATATTCAACCCCGCCATGACGCGCGATGCAACCATACTGAGATTGGCTTCCAGTTTCTTATCTTTCATCAGCTTCGTATTTTTCCCCTCAAACAATTCATTACTTTGAAATGTTTTAAGGAAAAAGGAGATAACGTTATGGCAAAAGTTAAAGAAGAGCAATCGTCCCAGCAAACAAAGCAAGTCCTCGCATTCTCCACCCGGCTACGCCATGACCTTAAGAAAGCCTGCCGGCAACTGGATGAGGGAGAAGGACAAGAGGATGTCACAATCAGTAAGGAGGTGGAAGCATGGCTAAACAAATAATCTGGTCGCCACTTGCCAAAGAAGCTCTGAAGGACCTGCTGATTTCCTCGCAAGAAAGAGATGGCAACAAACGGTGTGGCGGGACTCTGTACACCTTGTTCCAAAATGCATTGTACCGTGTCACGCTGAATCCGTTTATCGGACAGCCCACCGAAGCAGAGAACATACGGTACATCATTCCGCATCCCGACTATACGCTTCTTTACCGGCACAGTCTCCGGAAGATTGAAGTGCTTGTGCTATGGAACAACCATCATAAGTTGGGCAGCATGATAAACATCATCCGGGAAGAACCCGATACAGAATAAAGCAGCCAATCTTGTCAAGAGCAGATTTATGGAAGATTAACGGAACAGACGCATGATCGTCCGTTCATATAGCCGGAACAAACCATGTATCCGTCCCGAACATATCATCCGTTTATCCTCGACACACCATCTGTCAGCGCTGAATATATCATCCGAAAGCTCGGAGCTTTTCATCCGAAACATCCGGACTTTTCGTCAAAACCGCCGGAATTTTCCAAGCAAATGCCCACCATTCCGCTTGCTGAAGTGGAGGATTAAATCTGCAAAACACTGGTTTAGGAGAGTAAACCCTAAGCTTTGGCTAATGAAGTGACGGAAGAACACAACAAAAAAGGAGAAGCGACGCCTCTCCTTTTATGCTAATTTAAAATTGAATCTGAACTAAGATTGCAGTTACAAAGATACAACATCCGAAAGGCAATGTCAAGCAATCCGGTGTTTTTCTTTACTGACGTCCCATTCTTTATACATGCATCAGATATTGCTTGAAGTCCGCAAAGTCCTTCGACATTGGCAGGCTCTTCTTCTCGCCGCGCATAAAGGCCTGAAGCTTGGCAGGTATTTCTACGGCTTCACCGATAATCTTCTCCACTGTATCCTTGAACTTCGCCGGATGGGCCGTTTCCAAGAATACGCCCGTTTCGCCGGGTTTCAGTCCTTCGGCCAGGGCCCGGAAGCCGCAGGCTCCGTGCGGGTCGAGCAGGTAATGGTCCTTCTTCCACACTTCCCGCATGGTTTCGGCAATCTGCTCGTCGGTATAAGTGGCACCGCTGATTTCGGCAGAGATGGCGGCATGGCTGCCTCCGTAAAGGTCGAGTACGCGGGCAAAGTTGCTCGGGTCGCCCACATCCATCGCGTTAGCAATGGTAGCGATACTGGGACGCGGTGTATAAACACCCGTCTGCAAATATTGGAAGAAGATATCATTGCGGTTGTTGGAAGCGATAAAGCGTTCCACGGGTAGTCCCATACGCTTGCCGAAGAGGCCGGCAGTGATATTGCCGAAGTTACCACTGGGTACACAAATGACGGCATTGTCTCCCTTACCGGCACGCTTCAGTTGAGCATAGGCATAAAAGTAATAGAATGCCTGCGGCAAGAAACGCGCCACGTTGATGGAATTGGCGCTGGTCAGTTGCAGGTGCTCGTTGAGTTCCCCGTCCATAAAAGCGGATTTAACCAGAGCCTGGCAATCGTCGAACGTGCCATCGACCTCAATGGCCGTGATATTCTGCCCTAAGGTAGTAAACTGTTTCTCCTGGATTTCACTGACTTTTCCCTTCGGGTAGAGCACATAGACGTGTATGCCTTCCACACCGAGGAAACCATTGGCAACAGCACTCCCCGTATCACCGGAAGTAGCAACGAGAACATTGACTTGCTTCTTGCCCTCTTTCTTGATAAAGTATCCCAGCAAACGCGCCATGAAGCGACCGCCCACATCCTTAAAGGCAAGCGTCGGACCATGGAACAGCTCAAGCGAATAAATATTCTTTGTCACCCGGACCAGAGGGACATCGAAACTGAGTGTGTCATAAACAATCTGTTTCAGCGTATCGGCAGGAACATCCTCGCCAAAGAAAGCATCTGCCACGCGATAGGCTATCTCCTGAAAGCTGAGTGTATCGATGCTATCGTAAAACTCTTGTGGCAGAGTTTTGATTGTAAAGGGCATGAAAAGCCCCTTGTCTGCGGCAAGCCCCTTTACCACGGCCTCTTCAAGAGTGGCTTCGGGGGCTTGTTTGTTGGTGCTATAATATTTCATTGCGGTATTTTTTTATTCACCACAGAGTCTCACAGAATTCTCTATAAATAAAACCCCGTAAAACTCTGTGTTACTCTGTGGTGGAACTCATAAATTCATTAATAAACTCGTCTTCTTTCATCAGTCCGTAACTGCCTTCGCAGGCTGCCACTTCATCAAATGTCCGTACTTCGTCAGCCTCGATACCCGGATGCCAAATGAGGAACGGGATAGGTTCGGCCGTATGCGTACGGAGTTCGCAGGGAGTGGGATGGTCGGGCAATACGGAGATAGCAACGGGTTCCTCCCAATCCTTCACAGCCTCGTAGATAGGACCTACGGCACGGCTGTCCAGATTCTCAATCGTCATAATCTTCAAGGGGACATTTCCTTCGTGACCGGCCTCATCACTGGCCTCGATATGCAGGTAGACAAAATCATCCGTCCGCAATGCATCAAGGGCGGCAGCCACCTTATTCTCATAGTTGGTATCATAAAGCCCCGTCGCACCTTCTACGGTGATGCGCCGCAATCCGGCATAGTAGCCGATGCCGTTAATCAAATCCACGGCAGAAATCACAGCACCACGCTTCACCTGCGGGAACTTGTCTGAAAGGCGCTCCATCTGCGGACGATAACCGGGACTCCACGGCCAGATGCTATTGGCAGGGTCCTTACCCTCGGCCTTCCGCTTCATGTTGACCGGATGGTTTTCCAGCAACACTTGCGAACGGAGAATCAAATCATTAATCAAATCGGCAGTCTGCTTCGGAGTAAGCTCTGCACCGCCTTCGGGGACCGAAATATTCTCCGTACCCTCCATCGGCTTCACCATCAACGGACGGAAAGGCCTCAAAGGGACATCGTGGGGCGGCGTACAGTCAATGCGCTTGTCCCCTCCTTTTATTACCAGCAGATGGCGGTATTGCACGCCCGTATGGAAATGCACGCGGTCATCACCCAAATGCTCCTGAAGGTATTTTACCAACACATCCGCTTCCTCTGTAGTAATGTGTCCGGCAGAATGATTCTTGATATTGTCTCCCTCGATGCAGATAATGTTGCAGCGCATCGCCATCTCACCCGGCTGCAAGTCCACACCGATACTCGCCGCCTCCAATGGACCGCGGCCTTCGTACACCTTCGGCAGGTTATAGCCCAGAACGGACATATTCGCCACCTCACTGCCGGGATGAAATCCCTCAGCCACCGTCACCAGCCTTCCCACACGTCCCATGCGTGCCAGCTTGTCCATATAGGGAGTTGCAGCCGCCTGCAGCAAGGTTTTACCTCCCAGAGCCTTCACGGGCCAGTCGGCCATACCATCACCCAATATAATGATGTGTTTCATCTTTCTATATTACGATTTGGATTAAACGTTTGCAATGCTCATAATATCCGCAAATACCCCCGCAGCCGTTACACCCGCACCGGCTCCGTAGCCTTGTATCATCATCGGATATTCCTTATAGCGTGCCGTGGTCAGCAGGATGATGTTATTGCTGCCTTCCAGCCCGTAGAACGGATGGTTGGCGCCGACTTCCTGCAAACCGACAGATGCTTTGCCATTTTCCAGCTTGGCTACGAAACGCCAATGCTTGTTCTCGGCTTCCAACACCTTGCGGCGGGCTTCGAAATCGGCATCGAGGCTCGGCACTTTCTTCCAGAAGTCATCCAGGGAGCCTTCAAAGAAGTCATCGGGCACAAAGAGGTTCTTCTCAACATCGCTCTGTTCCAAACAGTAACCGGCCTCGCGTGCCAGAATCACCAGTTTGCGGATAACATCCTTTCCGCTGAGGTCGATACGCGGATCGGGCTCGGAGTAACGTTCCTCCTGCGCCATCTTAATGGTCTTGCTGAAAGGAATGTCGGCACTGATTTTATTGAAGATATAGTTCAACGTACCGCTCAGCACGGCTTCAATCTTCAATATCTTATCACCGCTATGGATAAGGTCGTTAATGGTATTGATGATGGGGAGTCCGGCACCTACATTGGTTTCAAACAAGTACTTCACACCGCGTTGGCGGGCAATCTGTTTCAGTTCACGGTAGTTCTCGTATTCGGAAGAAGCGGCAATCTTGTTAGCAGCCACTACCGAAACATTGTGCAGCAGCAAGTCCTTGTAAAGGGAAGCCACGCCTGCACTTGCCGTACAGTCCACAAAGACAGAGTTAAAGATGTTCATACCGATAATCTCATTACGCAGCGTTTCCAGAGAGCTGTCCTTTCCCTTCTCCTGCAGTTCTTCACGAAAACGTCCCAAATCGAAACCTTCGCGGCTGAACATGGCTTTGTTTGCATCGGCAATGCCCACTACATTCAGCTGCAGGCCGTTCTCCTGCATCAGCTTCTGGCGCTGGCTGTGAATTTGCTCTATCAAGCTGCCGCCTACGGTTCCTATGCCGCAGATAAAAAGATTCAGTACCTGATATTCCGACAAGAAGAAAGAATCATGGATGACATTCAGCGATTTGCGCAATGATTTGCTGTCCACTACAAACGAGATGTTGGTTTCCGAAGCACCCTGCGCACAAGCAATCACATTGATACCGTTACGCCCCAACGTACCGAACAGCTTTCCGGCAATACCCGGCGTATGCTTCATGTTCTCGCCTACGATGGCCACGGTAGCCAGGTTCTTTTCTGCCTGAATAGGAGAAATTTCTCCCATCTCTATTTCTTTGGCAAACTCCTCGTTCAGCACCTCGCAAGCCAGATCAGCATCCGCATTGCGCACACCGATAGACGTTGAATTCTCCGAAGAAGCCTGGGACACAAGGAACACACTGATGCCATTCTTTGCCAGCGCCTTGAAGATACGGTAGTTCACACCGATGACACCTACCATACCAAGGCCTTGCACTGTAATTAGGCTCGTATCATTGATGGATGAAATACCCTTGATGGCCTTGCTTTGCGGGTCGGAAACCTCTCGCTTGATGACAGTTCCCACACCCTCCGGATTGAAGGTATTCTTCACCAGAATGGGGATATTCTTGTGGCAAACCGGATAGATTGTAGGCGGATAGACCACTTTCGCACCGAAGTTACAAAGCTCCGTAGCTTCCACATAGCTCAATTCATTGATAGTGTATGCCCTGGAAATCACACGCGGGTCAGCTGTCATGAATCCGTCTACATCCGTCCAGATTTCCAGACTGTCGGCATCCAGTGCAGCAGCAATGATTGCCGCCGTATAGTCAGAGCCACCTCTACCCAGGTTCGTTACCTCTCCCGTCATTTTGTCTGTGGAGATAAAACCCGGAACCAATACGCGTTTGGGCAGGCTGCTGAATGTCTCGCGCACCAACGAATTTGTCAGCTCCGTATCCAGCACATGCTTGGAATGCTTCTTTTCCGTCTTGATAAACTTGCGTGAGTCAAACCACTCCGCTCCCGTCAACTGGGCAACGATGATAGATGAAAGACGTTCGCCATAGCTCACAATCGTATCGGACGTCTTCTGCGAAAGGTCCTTTATCAGATAAATGCCCTGAAAGATGTCCTTCAGCTCGTTGAGCAGCTCACCAATCTGGCGTTGCAAGGCAACCTGCGCCTCGCCTGCCGGAATCACTTCCTTAATCATTTCCACATGACGATAGACAATCTCCCGGAACTCATTCTCGTAAGAAGCATCACCGGCTGCCGCCATTCTAGAGGTGTTTATCAACTTGTCCGTGATGCCGCCCAATGCGGACACCACCACGATAACCGGTTCATCGACTGCTTCTACAATTCTCTTGACGCTCAAAATACTGTTCACGGAACCTACGGACGTTCCGCCGAATTTCATTACTTTCATTTCTCTTTATATTGTTGAGATGGTTGATACAATGTGTCGGAAACAAGCTGCTACGGCTTGCATTGACTTTAATTAAATGGAAAAACTGCTTGAAAATGGTGTAACACGTAGAAACACAAAATACTATCCCTAACCCCTAAGGGTCATGGTCCACATGGATGTGACTGTATGTTGATAGTACTTGTTCATAGTCTCTTGTTTCTATCATTTATGATAAGTGTTGCAAAAGTAACAATAAAAACATTCAATCTATCACTTTTTGCGACTTTTTTGCGATAAAAATGCAGAAAGCCTCTAAAAAGGCAAGAAATATGCACAACTTACGGCTTACACTTTCACACTTTCCATACCTTTTTTCTGTATATCCGTTTATTCTTTTCTAACATTTTGCTATCATTCTCAATATATATCATTATATTTGCATGGAAAACATGAAAGAAAAGTGCGCATGAACCCAGAAAACACTTCCGTTTTGCTAATATACACCGGTGGAACTATCGGAATGATAGAGAATGCAGAAACCGGCGCCCTGGAAAGCTTCAACTTCGAGCAGTTGCAGAAACATGTTCCCGAACTTCAGAGATTTGCGTTCCGTATCGACACTTATCAATTCGACCCGCCCATGGATTCCTCGGATATGGACCCCGATGCCTGGCGCAAACTGGTACGCATCATCAGCAACAACTACAACCAATATACAGGCTTCGTCATCCTGCATGGCACAGACACCATGGCCTACACAGCTTCTGCACTCAGCTTCATGCTTGAAGGGCTGAACAAGCCCGTCATCCTAACCGGCTCGCAACTGCCCATTGGCGTGCTCCGCACAGACGGCAAGGAAAACCTGCTGACCAGCATCGAAATAGCCACCGACCGCCACTCCAACGGACAGCCCATCGTACCCGAAGTCTGCATCTTCTTCGAAAACCACCTGATGCGCGGCAACCGTACCACCAAAATGAACGCGGAGAACTTCAATGCTTTCCGTTCCTTCAATTATCCGGTACTCGCTTCCGCCGGTATACATATTAAATATAATAATGTGCAAATTCATACGCACGGCACTCCCCACGAACTGGAGCCTCATTATCTGCTTGATACCAACATCGCCATACTGAAGCTTTTTCCAGGTATTCAGGAAAATGTCGTGGCAGCCATACTTGCCACTAAAGGACTGAAGGCCGTAGTCCTCGAAACCTACGGTTCCGGCAACGCTCCCCGAAAGGAATGGTTTCTACGCCGCCTGCATGATGCCTGCGAACAAGGCATCATCATTGTCAACGTCACCCAATGCAGTGCCGGCACTGTTGAAATGGAGCGCTATGAAACCGGTTACCAACTGATGCAGGCAGGAGTTGTCTGCGGATATGACAGCACAACGGAATCTGCCGTAACCAAGCTGATGTTCCTTCTGGGGCACGATTATCCGCCTGCCGAAATACGCGAACTGATGGGACGACCGCTGGCAGGGGAAATTACCGTGTGAAGCACAACTATCACTGCACCGGGGTCAATTCTCCCGTCACAGAATCTATTATGAAACCGCTGACATTGATATCATTCGGTATCAGCGGATGATTGATAATAGCTTCCACCGTACCTTTTACCGATTTCTCCGTATCTTCGAATCCATACAGCCAAGACTCGAAATCCACTCCGCAGAAACGAATCATATCAATCGTCTCTTGCTTGATGCCCCGGGCCTTCATATGCTCTATCATCTGGGCGCTGCTCATGTGGCACGCACCGCAATCGGAGTGGGCAATAACCATCACTTCCGTCACGCCCAACTCGTAAATGGCCACCATCAGGCTACGAATGACACTACCGAACGGATGTGAAATGATTCCACCCGCATTCTTTATCATCTTCACATCGCCGTTCTTGATGCCCAAGGCTGCCGGCAGTAAAGCGGTCAAACGGGTATCCATACAAGAGAGGATGGCAATCTTCTTATCCGGGTATTTATTCGTGATGTATTTCTCATACCCCTTCTCGGCTACAAAACGCTTGTTGTATGCAAGAATATCTTCTATCATGGCTTTTATAACATGTTATTGTTTTCTACTCACAAAAATAAAAAAACTCTATGGGAGTCTGCAAGCCCTGCATCGAAAAATTGTACCTTTGGGCAATCATTTTAGAAGAGAATGCACAACTATGGCTAAAGAGAAGACGGTTTATGTATGCAGCAACTGCGGACAAGACTCTCCCAAATGGGTAGGCAAGTGTCCGTCGTGCGGAATGTGGAACACGTATGTGGAAGAGGTGGTACGGAAAGAAGTGGTGAACAAGCGTCCCGTATCGGGCATAGAGACCGCCAAAGCCAAACCCATAACCCTCCATGAAATTGTAGCCGATGACGAACCGCGCATTGACCTCCATGATGCCGAACTGAACCGGGTACTAGGTGGTGGTCTTGTACAAGGATCTCTTGTTTTGATTGGCGGCGAACCGGGCATCGGGAAATCCACCCTGGTGCTACAAACCGTACTCCGCATACCGGAAAAACGCATCCTCTACGTCTCCGGCGAAGAAAGTACCCGCCAATTGAAACTGCGTGCCGACCGCTTGACAAGTGCTTCCAGTGATTGCCTCATCGTATGCGAAACTTCCCTGGAACAGATTTACGTCCATATCAAGAACATCCGCCCGGACATCGTCATCATCGACTCCATACAGACGATTTCTACCGAAACCCTTGAATCGTCGCCGGGGAGTATTGCCCAGGTACGGGAATGTTCCGCCTCCATCCTGCGCTTTGCCAAGGAAACGCATACGGCGGTCATCCTTATCGGGCATATCAATAAGGAAGGAAGCATAGCCGGCCCCAAGGTACTGGAACATATCGTGGATACCGTACTCCAGTTCGAGGGCGACCAGCACTACATGTACCGCATCCTGCGTAGCATCAAGAACCGCTTCGGAAGCACTGCCGAACTGGGTATTTACGAAATGCGGCAAGATGGATTACGGCAGGTGAGCAACCCATCCGAACTACTGCTGAGCCAGGACCATGAAGGTATGAGCGGCATAGCCATCGCCTCCGCGATAGAAGGCATCAGACCGTTCCTCATCGAAACGCAGGCATTGGTCAGCAGTGCCGTATATGGTAACCCACAACGCTCTGCCACAGGGTTCGACATCCGCCGCATGAATATGCTGCTGGCCGTATTGGAAAAACGTGTAGGCTTCAAGCTGGCACAGAAAGACGTCTTTCTCAACATTGCCGGCGGATTGAAAGTGAACGACCCGGCAATAGACCTTGCCGTCATCAGCTCTATCCTCTCCAGCAACATGGACACGGCCATAGAGCCGGAGGTGTGCATGGCGGGAGAAATAGGTCTGTCAGGTGAAATCCGCCCAGTGAACCGCATAGAGCAGCGCATCGGAGAAGCAGAGAAACTTGGATTCAAGCGATTCATACTTCCCAAGTATAATATGCAAGGACTGAACACGAAGAAGATTAAAATGGAATTGATACCGGTACGGAAGGTGGAAGAAGCATTCCGTGCCCTATTCGGATAATCATTATGATACAAGAATACCAACTGCGCGTATTGCCCGAAGTAGCGGCAAACGAGCAACGCCTGAAAGAGTACTTAGTACATGAGAAAGGACTGAATGCACGGGAGATAACAGCAACGCGCATCTTGAAGCGCAGTATCGATGCCCGCCAACGGACAATCTATATCAACCTCAACGTACGGGCATATCTGAACGAAATGCCGAAAGAGGACGAATATCAACATACCTTATATAATAATGTAGAAGGAAAGCCCCAAGTAGTAGTGGTAGGCGCCGGTCCCGGAGGACTCTTCGCCGCCCTGCGACTGATAGAGCTCGGTCTGCGCCCCGTCATTGTGGAGCGTGGAAAGGACGTACGGGAACGCAAGAAAGACTTGGCGCAAATCAGCCGCCAGCAACTCGTCAACCCGGAGTCCAATTACAGCTTCGGAGAGGGAGGTGCCGGAGCTTACTCGGATGGCAAGCTGTACACACGCAGTAAGAAGCGTGGCAATGTAGACAAGATTCTGAACGTCTTCTGCCAACATGGAGCCTCCACTTCCATTCTGGTAGATGCACATCCGCACATAGGTACAGACAAACTGCCGCGTGTCATCGAAAACATGCGGAACACTATCATCCAGTGTGGTGGCGAAGTCCACTTCGAAACACGCATGGACGCCCTACTCATAGAGAAGGATGAAGTCAAAGGCATTGAAACAAATACCGGCAAGACTTTCCTTGGCCCGGTGATACTTGCCACCGGTCACTCTGCCCGGGACGTATACCGCTGGCTTGCCGCCAACAATGTAGAGATTGAAGCTAAAGGCATTGCCGTAGGCGTACGACTAGAACACCCTGCCACCTTGATAGACCAAATACAATATCACAACCGGAACGGACGGGGAAAATATCTGCCTGCCGCCGAATATAGTTTTGTAAACCAAGTGGACGGACGAGGAGTATATAGCTTTTGCATGTGTCCCGGCGGCTTCGTTGTGCCCGCCGCCAGCGGTCCCGAGCAGATTGTAGTCAACGGGATGAGTCCCAGCAACCGCGGTTCCCGTTGGAGCAATTCGGGAATGGTGGTAGAGCTACGCCCGGAAGACATAGAGCAATTTACTATTGACAATCTACAATTTACAATTTCTATGCAGCACGACAGCGCGGCTAATTGTCAATTGCCAACCGTCAATTCCCAATTAAGCATGATGTATTTTCAAGAGTATCTGGAGCGCCTCTGCTGGCAACAAGGCAATATGAAGCAGACAGCACCGGCACAGAGAATGGCAGACTTCACTAAGAAAAAACTGAGTTACGACCTGCCGGAAACTTCGTATGCACCGGGACTGGTTTCCTCACCTCTCCACTTCTGGATGCCCTCTTTCATTGCAGAACGCCTGAGCAAAGGTTTCCAGCTATTCGGGAAATACAGCCGTGGTTTCTTGACGAACGAGGCGACAATGATTGGAGTGGAAACCCGTACTTCGGCGCCGGTACGCATAACAAGAGACAAGGAGACACTGCAACATGTACGCGTAAAAGGATTGTTCCCTTGCGGAGAAGGCGCCGGATATGCCGGAGGCATTGTTTCTGCCGGAATTGACGGCGAACGATGTGCGGAAGCGGCAAAGGCATTCTTTGATTAAGCTATAATATTTACATCCAAATTTTGATTTTTCACTTTTTCTCGTTTAATTTGTAAACTATTATCACATATATGTTGTTATATTGTATTTATTATGAGGTTCATCATAAACATTGTATGCTTTCTATTCCTTTTGCCTCTCATAGCTACGGCGCAAACATATAAATACATAGGGGTGGAAAACGGATTGAGCAACCGCAGAATCTTCGACATTCAAAAGGATTCGGTAGGTTACATGTGGTTCCTCACCAACGAAGGCATAGACCGGTACAATGGAAAAGACATCAAGCATTATAAATTAATAGAAGAAAACAAAGAGTCAAGTTTCCCCATCCATCTCGGTTGGCTATATTTTGAAGAGAAAGGGAAATTATGGGTCATAGGTAAAGCCGGTCGCATTTTTCAATACAACCAAGAACACGATGTGTTCAACAGAGTATATAAACTGCCCAAGACACCGGTCAATATCAGCTACGGCTATATGGACTGCAATCACAGGATTTGGCTCTGCAGCAGATACAGCATCGCTCTCTACGACACACAAACCGGAGAGGTCCATCAAATGTCCAATGAACTGAAAAGCAGCATTACAAGTATCGAACAAGTGGACAATAACCACTTCTTCATGGGTACCGACAAGGGATTGCGATATGTCAAACTCGAAAATGAGACATTGCAGATTGTCCCTCTTGAACCTCTTGACAAAATCCAGGCCCAAATCAGTTCACTCTATTTCCACCAAGAATCACAAAGACTTTTCATCGGTACTTTTGAAAAAGGCGTCTTTGCCTACGACATACGGCAACAACGGATTATACACTCCAATACGGATTTGAGCGATGTAAACATTGCCCGAATCAAGCCTCTGAACCAGACAGAGCTATTGATAGCGACAGAAGGTATGGGTATACACAAAATCAACATGAACTCGTGTATCTCGGAACCGTACATCGTCTCCAGCTACAAAAGCCACAATGAGATGAACAGCAATAACATCAATGACATTTATATTGATGAAGAAAAGCGGATATGGATAGCCAACTACCCGGAAGGAATTACCATTATAGACAACCGGTACAAAAGCTACAACTGGATAAAGCATTCTATCGGAAACAGACAATCGCTGGTCAACGACCAGGTACACTCTGTCATTGAAGACAGTGACGGAGACCTATGGTTCGGAACAAGTAACGGAATCAGCCTTTATCAATCGAAAACCGGGCAGTGGCATTCATTCCTGAGCTCCTTCGACCATCAACTGAAAAACAAGAATCACATCTTCATTACGCTATGCGAGGTATCACCCGGCATTATTTGGGCAGGAGGATATACTTCGGGAGTATACAAAATAAATAAAAGGACACTCTCGGTAGAATATTTCTCCCCTTACCTGCTCAATCCGGACAACATTCGTCCTGACAAGTATATCCGCGACATTGTAAAAGACTCCAAAGGATATATCTGGTCCGGAGGGTTCTATAATCTGAAGTGCTTCGATTTGTCCCTGAATTCCGTCCGTCTGTATCCCGGAATAAATTCCGTCACCGCCATTACAGAAAAGGACGACGGACACATGTGGATTGGGACAAGTGCCGGACTGTATCTGCTGGACAAAGAGTCGGGTAGATTCCAATATGTCGCCTTGCAGGAAGAGACGACCTACATCAACACACTTTACCAAGCGGAAGACCTCTCTCTATATATAGGAACAAACGGCTCCGGAGTGGTTGTCTACAACGCAAAGGACAGTACGTTCAAGCATTATCACAAGGACAATTGTGCCTTGATTTCAAACAACATCTACACCATACTCCCCGAGTCGGACGGGCATATCCTGATGAGTACCGAAAACGGAATCAGCTGTTTCCACCCTACGGAGAAGACATTCCACAACTGGACTAAAGAGCAAGGGCTGATGTCCTCCTGCTTCAGTGCCTCTTCCGGAACGCTACGCAAGAACAAGGGTTTTGTCTTTGGCAGCACAGACGGAGCCATCGAGTTTCCCGAAGGAACCCGTTTGCCCAAGTACATCTACTCTCCTATGATACTCAGCGATTTTCAGATACTCTATCAGACAGTCTTTCCCGGCAGTCCGAATTCCCCCTTGAAGGAAAACATCAACCAGACAGACCGGTTAAAGCTGAAATATAACCAGAACACTTTTTCCCTCAGTATTTCATCCATCAATTATGACGCGCCGGACAATGTCACTTTCTACTGGAAGCTGGAAGGCTTTTACGATGACTGGAACCGCCTGGGTGAAGAAGGGCATCTCCGCTTCACCAACCTTGCCTCGGGCGATTACAAACTTTACATACGGGCGGTATCCAAGGAAGAGCCTTATCTTTATTTTGAAGAGCGAAGCATCGACATCAGCATTGCGCGCCCCGTCTGGTTCAGTTTTTGGGCCATAGCCTGCTATGTCCTGCTGACAGTACTGATGTCCGTTGTCGGTTTCCGTGTCATGGCACTGAGAAAACAGAAAAAGATATCCGATGAGAAAACCCGTTTCTTTGTCAATACCGCGCATGATATCCGCACGCCATTGACACTGATAAAGGCACCTCTGGAAGAAATGCTTGAAAACAAGACACTGAACGAAGCCGAGACCAACAATATGCACATGGCACTGAGAAATGTCAACTCCCTCCTGCGCATGACTACCAATCTGATAAACTTTGAACGGGCAGAAGTATATTCCCCTCATCTGTACATAGCAGAATATGAATTGAATACTTACATCAAGGAGATATACAACAATTTCCAGACCTATGCCACCATAAAACATATCACTTTCAGATACGAAAGCAATTTCAGCTACATGAATGTATGGTTCGACAAAGAGAAGATGGACTCTATCCTGGAAAATGTCATATCCAATGCTCTGAAGTATACTCCCCAAAATGGCGATATACTCATTTCTGTTTATGACATGAAAAGCTCCTGGAGACTAGAAGTCAAAGATAATGGAATAGGAATTCCCGCCAAAGAACAAAGAAAACTGTTCAAGATGCACTTCCGTGGAACAAATGCCATCAACTCCAAAATAACGGGAAGCGGTATCGGTCTGATGCTGGTGCGGAAGCTGGTAAGCCTGCACAATGGAAAAATATACATTGAGAGCACCGAATGCCAAGGCAGTACTGTCAGAATCATCCTTCCCAAAGAGAAAGAACAGTTCAAGAACTTCACTCTGTCCGTTAAGGATAAGAAGACCTTCTATGAACCGGATGTCCCCACCGTTCCTTTGAAACTTGCCGGAGAACTCCGGACTGAAGACAATGACAAACTGCATCGCATCTTGATTGTAGAAGACAATGACGAGCTGCGCAACTATCTCTTCCAGTCGTTCTCTCCGATTTACAATGTACAAGTATGCAACAACGGCAAGGAAGCGCTGACCATTGTAAAACAATTCTGGCCGGGACTGATTCTTTCCGACATCATGATGCCGGAAATGCGAGGCGACGAATTATGCATCGCCATCAAGAACGATATTGAAACATCCCACATCCCGGTAGTACTGCTGACGGCACTGGGAGATGAAAAGAACATTCTCGAAGGACTCCATATCGGTGCGGACGAATATATTGTAAAACCTTTCAGCATAAACATACTGAAAGCCAGCATTGCCAATCTGCTTGCCAACCGCGCATTGCTGCGCAAGAGATATGCGGATTTGGAAATCAATACAGAAGAAGAGCCCTCCACAACTACCACTTGCTCCAACAGTCTCGACTGGAAATTCATGTCGAATGTAAAGAGACATATCGAGGAGAACATGGATAATCCCGATTTCACAGTAGACGTATTGTGCTCGCTCCTGAATATGAGCCGTACCAGTTTCTACAGTAAACTGAAAGCGCTGACCGGCCAGGCACCGGCAGATTTCGTACGGAATATCCGTTTGAAACATGCTGCCGAGCTATTGAAAGAAGGGAAATATTCCGTGACTGAAGTAGCAGAAAGAACCGGTTTCTGCGATGGGAAATACTTCCGGGAAGTCTTTAAGAAATATTTCAATGTCAGCCCCAGCCAATATGCGAAAGGAGACACTCCCCGCTCCCCAAAAGGAGAGGGAGAATAGTTCTGCATAGGAGAATTTTTCATTTTGCAGCCCCGCACAGACAAACCCTAAAAAATAATCCGTATTTTTGCAGAAACAAAAAAACGAGAATGACTCCTGAAATAGCAATCGTCGACTCCAACACCCTCTCCTGTCTGGGACTGCAGAACTTGCTGGAGGAAATCATCCCGACAGCCATCATCCGCTCTTTCCGTTCCTTTGGCGAACTGATGGATGATACGCCTGACATGTATGTGCATTATTTCATCTCTTCACAGATTTACTTCGAGCATACCGCTTTCTTTCTGGAGCGCAAGCCCAAAACCATTGTGCTGGTCAATGGTGAAACCGTCCCCCAACTGTCGGGCATGCCGACGCTAAACATCTATCAGGACGAACAAAATCTGGCAAAAAACATTCTGCAGCTGCGCCAATACGGAAACCAATACAGACAAAACCACGGAAAGCCGGCACCCGCCAGACACTCGGATATGGCAATAAATACAGCCGCCGGGCACGACCTTTCCGCCCGCGAAATAGAAGTGCTGGTGCTGATTACCAAAGGTCTCATCAACAAGGAGATTGCCGACAAACTGAACATCAGCCTGACCACCGTCATCTCACACCGCAAGAATATCACCGAGAAGCTGGGTATCAAGTCCGTGTCCGGGCTGACTATCTATGCCGTGATGCACGGATATGTGGAAGCGGACAGAATATAATCCTACAACCGGATACATCAGAAGCGAAGTCTTTTCAGAAAGACTTCGCCCCAATTAGTGTGCTAATGTGCTAACATCTAATCGTTCCTCCGTGGGGTAAAAATCGTTCCACCATGGTGGAACGATTTTTACCCCACGGAGGAACGATATTTTTTGCATGATGGAACGATTTAAGATTAGCACTCCAGGAACGAAATCCTAATAAATGAGGATTGTCCCTTCCGCAAGAATCCCTTTACTTTGCAGGTGCTTAAAAAAACAGTTTATGAACAGATATAGAATCTTAGCCGGTATCTTCTGCCTCCTGGCAACCGGCAACGTACTTGCCGAAGAGGCAGACACCTTGAAAGTGGTGGATGTAGAGGAAATAACCGTCATTGCCGCCCCCAAAGAAAACCGGAAACTGCGCGAACAGCCCGCCGCCGTCACCCTGCTTTCGCAGCAGGACATGCAGAACGCACAGGTGAACTCCATCAAGAATCTGACATCCGTAGTGCCCAATATGTTTATCCCCGACTACGGCTCGCGACTGACTTCGGCAGTCTATATCCGCGGCATCGGCTCGCGCATCAACACTCCCTCCGTAGGACTTTATGTAGACAATATACCTTATATAGACAAGTCAGCCTTCGACTTCAGCTATGCCGACGTAGAGCGCATTGACGTGCTACGCGGTCCGCAGGGCACGCTCTACGGGCGCAATGCCATGGGCGGATTGATTAAGGTGCACACCAAATCGCCCTTCTCCTACCAGGGGACGGACTTCCGCATGGGGGCAGGTACGTACAATGCCTATAATACCTCGCTGACCCACTATCACCGCCTTTCGGAACGGTTCGCCTTTTCCACCGGAGGTTTTTACGATTATCAAGGAGGATTCTTCCGCAACACGGTGAGGGACGAGAAAGCGGACAAGGGGCAATCGGCAGGCGGACGCATCCGCGCCATCTACCTCCCCTCGGACAACTGGAAGGTGGACCTAAACATCAACTACGAATACAGCGACCAGGGTGGCTACCCGTATTTCTACCAAGGCAGCCTGGCCCCCGAAGCACAGAGCGAGCCGCTGAAGCCCTACATCGGAAAAATCTCCAATAACGCCCGTAGCAACTACTACCGCAACCTGCTGAACACGGGTCTGAACCTGGAATACCAGGCACAGCACTTCACGTTGAGCATGGTCACCGGCTACCAGTTTCTAAAGGACTGCATGGACATAGACCAGGACTTCACCGCCAACGACATCTATACCCTGCAACAGAAACAACGCTCCCACGCACTGAGCGAGGAAATCATCTTGAAGAGTAAAAGCGGTAGCCGCTGGCAATGGACCACCGGCGCCTTCGGCTTCTACCAATGGCTGAATACGGAAGCTCCCGTCACTTTCAGGGAAGCCGGAATGGGGATGCTGAATCAGATGTTGGGCAGTGTCATCCCATCGCAAATACAAGTAGAGATGGGACCATCCATGAGTATGAATATCCTGCCCTCACTGGGCATCAGCAGCCGGACCATGCCCATCGGGGGCAGTTTCGACACTCCGCTGCTGAATGGGGCACTCTTTCATCAATCCACCTTCAGAGATTTATTCGGGCTGAAAGGAGTGTCGTTCACTGCCGGGTTACGCCTGGATTATGAGCGTATGAAGATGGATTACAACTCCGGCACCAGCCTGGACTACAAGGTGGGCATCAAGGGAGAAATGAAGCGGGGCGACGTCGTCATCCGCGAAATAGAGATGATGCCGGAGACGGCGCTGACCGTAGAGTCGCGCTACCAAGGAAACATTGATAAGGATTATCTTCAGCTGTTGCCCAAGTTTGCTTTGCAGTATGACTTTGCGCGAAACAGAGGAAATGTGTATGCAACGGTCAGCAAAGGTTACCGTTCGGGAGGTTACAACGTGCAGATGTTCTCCGACCTGCTGCAATCCAGTTTGAAGAATGACATGATGCGGCAAAGCAAAGAGGCGATTATGCCCAACGTGCCGGATGCCTACAAAGAGCTGGTGGGTAAATACTTCCCCGATGCGGGAGAGAATCCGGATGCAAAATCCGCCACCGTCTACAAGCCCGAACAGACCTGGAACTACGAAATAGGAACACACTTGAATCTGCTGGACGGACGTCTGCATGCCGACGCCGCCATCTTCTGGCTGGAAACCCGCGACCAGCAGATTTCACGCTTCGCCCCAAGCGGACTGGGACGCGAAACGGCAAATGCCGGCAAAAGCCGCAGCCAGGGGGCAGAGGTTGCCTTGACGGCTGCCGTTGCTACGGACTTCACGCTGAATGCAAGTTATGGTTATACCTATGCCACCTTTAAGGATTACATCACCAACGAGAAAGTGAATGGGGAGCTTCAGGAAATCAGCTACAACGGCAAGTACGTACCCTTTGTTCCCAAGCATACCATGAACGTGGGCGGTCAGTACATCTTCCGCATCCGTCCGGGGCACTGGCTGGACTGCATCCAGCTGAACGCCAACTACACCGGTGCCGGGCGCATCTACTGGACCGAGAAGAATACCGTGAGCCAAGCCTTCTACGGCACGCTGAACGGACGTATCAGCTTCCAGAAAGGACATGGACAGATTGATTTCTGGGTGCGCAATGCACTGGACAAAGAGTATGCTTCGTTCTATTTTGAGAGTATGGGGAACGGATTTATGCAGAAAGGACGGCCTGTGCAGGCGGGAATAGAGTTGAGGTGCAGGTTCTGATTGGAGAGCTTTGTCCCTCCGAAAGTAAAGGAAAATAGAAACGGTCGTTCGGGTACTTACACATTGCATACCCGAACGACCGTTTCTATGTTTCTATCTGACAGAGGAGAAGTTATCCTCTATGTACCCAGTTTTCAATTTCAATATTAGGTATTCTTTCCAGATGTTTCTTGTTTTCAGTAACCATTATCATTTGGTTAGCCACCGCTGTACATCCTATAAATAAGTCCAAATCCTCAATGGGAGTTCCTTGACTATATAAGGCAGCCTTACTCCGGGCATAACAACATAAAGCCGAGGACAAAGGTATTACCTTGATATCTTGGCAGAAATCAGTAACAAGCTGCAAGTTTCTCTCCACATTATTACTTCGCTCTGCACCGAACAACAACTCTGCTACCGTAACCTCCGAAATGCAACAATGTTCCCAGCCCACCTTTTCAATATGTTCGTCTACTCCAAATTTCTGACGCATGAAGCGAACACAAATATTAGTATCAAGCAAATATCGTTTCATTCGTCAAAGGGGCTAAAGTTTTCTTCTTTTCGAGAAAGGCGTGATGCATATATATCATCATTGATTTCATCAGAATCACGATTGTCCTTCCAACTACCGGCATACTTTGCAAGCATACGCTTAGTCAGCAATTTGCTATCTGCCGCTGTCGGAATGGAATGACTATTCTTATTCAAAACCTCCTTCATATATTTTCTGAGGCTCTCCAATGCAGTACTGCTATTGATATTGACTATCTCACGAATCAACTCCAATTTTCCGGCTTCCAACTCCAAACTACTCATAATCAATTCCTCCTTTTAAAAGTTCAACTACAAAGTTACATTTTCCTACTGAATATGGAAAAGTTACAAAGCTTTTTTATTCATTGATAGCTCCGCAATGCGGGCAGACTCCCTTCTCCCTCAGTTTCTGCCCGCATCTGCCGCAACGATAGCGTGAAGCCAGCAGCGAAATGCGAAGCCTTTTGAGGAATACCCATACAAAAGCGGTCAAAAACAAGTATCCGACGTAGATAGATGTAGTCAGGATAAAGAAAAAATAACAGAAGATGCAGCAGGAGGCCAGCCCCAACAGATAGAATACGGCCGCCGCCGGACTTAACTGGCGAAACAAATCGTCGAGTACCGCCAGCAACACCACTATAAACAGCCAGATACCCATCAGAAAAGCAGAAAGCACAAGCGGTACCTTGAACGGCGACAAGGTAGGATTAAAATAGAAGTGTTGCCACGTCTCCGGCGCAAACACTTGTATAGATTCGTAAATAGTGGCACAGAACGCCATCAGCAGACATAGCAACAACGGATAGAGACTGTCTATATCATTAAAGTACACCATCCTCAACTGCTTGCGCCGAAAAGCCCGGAACAGCCAGACTGCCACAAACAAGGCAAAAATAATGATAAAATAAGAGGCATGGGTATCACTGAACAAGTAGATGGCCTGCGAAATGCTGTCTGTAGGAACAAAGGCATGCATCATTTCGGACTCCCGCAACCAACCCTGCACTTCCTGCGAATGGGCAAGCTTCACCCATACACTATCCACACTGTCGGCAGGATGGATGGCGAACTCGGCAACCACCACGCGGTCTCCCCGATAAAGCATATTATAGCAGTCCTTCACGGGCAGACAAGCCAAATTCACAGAATCTGCCAGCACTTCCAGATTGGTATTCCAAGTATAATGCCGCTCAAAAAGATAGGCCAGCGAATCACGCGTCTCCTTAGACAGATGTTCATCTTCAAGATTAGGACGGGAATAATGGCAGGAAACTAAAGCAATGAAGCATGAAAAATAAAGAATGCAGAATAGGAGGGAACGCAGTGAACGCAAAGGATGTTTGTCCCTGCCCGCTTCCCGGTACCGGTCATTTGCCAGCCTTTCATTATGTGCCCGTTCCTCACTCCTCATTTTCAAGTCTTTATTAGTAATTCCTCATTCTTCATCCTTCATTAAAGCGGCTCTTCATGAGCAATGACTTTCATCTGGCAATTCTTGCAATCAAAAGACAAGCGGAAACGCTTGCCGTCCGTCCCAACCAAATAATAAGGTTCCCTATAAGGAGAATGTCCTTTCTGATAGGTGGGACACCATCCCATACTGAAACGCAGGCAATGTTTGCAGAACATGAGTACAGCATCCGGAACCGCTTGTGCCTCGTAAGCAGGTGCTATGGACGACAACCCGTGCTCACGGTAGAAACTCCGGGCAGCACCGTTCATCACATTACCCAGATAGGTCAGCGAAGTAGCCGGGAAAGCATGGCTGGTCGGTTTCCAAACAGCCAGCTCACGACGATAAGTAACACGCCGAGCCGCAATCAGCTTATCTATCACCTGCCGGCGCCAGTCCGCCACCGCAGAAGCAGGAAGGAACCAGTTAGCAGAAAGATTGAGCCTGATGCCCGAAGCATCTTCAGACAAATATCCTGCTATCTCAAAAGGAGTATTCCCCAACTTGCCCAGCTGATTACGCAGATTATCCACCTGCGGTGTACGTGCCAACTCTTTCGGATAAGGGAAAGAGAGCGTCACGCGGTTATCATCCTCGTCCGCAGCCGTCAGGCTAAACCCGAAAGAAGTATCTGCCAACTCCCAACAAACACCGATTTTGCGTTCGGAGGATTTACGGGTAAGGATACGTTCAAACTCCTGGTCGAAATTGCGATAAAGCCGTGTACGAGGTTTGATGCGAGGCACTTCCCCTGCCGGATAGAGTTTGTTACCATCCACCCGGTTGATGCGGAAACCTTGCAAATGTCCCTGCTCATCAAGAAAACAGACACCGTCTCCGTTGTGGAAAGGCTTTACGCCTGCCACCGTGAGATATCCCCCGCGCTGTTCCTTCAAAGTGCCCATCTCCTCTCCCAAAGATTTGGGCGTATCGAACGAAGTGATCTCCCCTCCCCTTCCTTGCAGGAAATAATGGGTGAAACCGCGGCTGAAACTCTTGTCCAACTGTGGCTGGAAATCGAAACGGCAGGTGCCCGAAGAAGCACGGGCATATTCCTTGCGACGGGCAAAAATGGCATCGAGCTTCCTACGGTAAGCCGCCGTCACATTCTTCACATAGGTCACATCCTTCAAGCGGCCTTCTATCTTCAGCGAAGTGGCTCCGGCATCCAGCAGTTCTTCCAACACCTCGCTTTGGTTGAGGTCCTTCAAAGAAAGCAGATGCTTATTACGCACAATGGTCTTGCCATCGGCATCTACCAGACTGAAGGGTAAACGGCAGAATTGCGCACATTCCCCCCGGTTGGCACTCCGTCCGAAACAAGCCTGGCTGACATAGCACTGCCCGCTATAACTGACGCAAAGAGCCCCGTGTACAAAGACTTCGAGCGGCACGTCGGGACACGCCTCATGGATACCGCGTATCTCCTGCAAAGAAAGTTCGCGTGCCAACACCACCTGACGGAAACCGGCATCGGCAAGGAAACGTACTTTCTCCGGCGTACGGTTATCCATCTGCGTACTGCCATGCAACGGAATGGGCGGCAAATTCAACCGCGTAATCCCCATATCCTGTACAATCAGTGCATCCACACCGATGCGGTACAGCTCCCAAATCATCCTCTCCGTCTCTTTCAGCTCTTCTTCTTTCAGAATGGTATTGACCGTCACATAGATACGGGCATTATACAGATGGGCATGCTCCACCAAAGCGGCAATATCCTCCAAAGAGTTGACAGCAGCCGCACGCGCACCGAACTTGGGTGCACCGATGTATACCGCATCTGCCCCATGATTCACAGCTTCTATGCCACACTCCAAATTCTTGGCAGGAGCCAGCAGCTCTATTTTACGTTGCTTTATCATCGTTTAGTTACGAGTAACTCACCCTATTTCATTAATATTATACGGCGTCTCCTGATATACAAAATAATTCAGCCAATTGGAGAACAACAGATTGGCATGGGCACGCCAACGCACCAGCACTCCTTTGTCCGGGTCATCGTCCACATAGTAGTTACGGGGTATCTCAATGGGCAGGCCCTTATTCAAGTCACGGCGATACTCTGTATCCAATGTCAGCGGGGAGTATTCCGAATGGCCGGTCACGAAGAACTCACGCCCTCCACGGGCCACCGCCATATATACACCAGCATCCTCCGACTCGGAAAGCAGCGTCAATTCCGGAACCTTCTGTATATCTTCCCGGCGCACTTCCGTGTGGCGGCTATGCGGCACATAGAACATATCATCAAATCCACGGAAAATGGGATGCAACGGTTGCAAGGTACGATGTTCAAAGATACCGAACATCTTCTTATCCAGTGCATACTTCGGCACTCCATAATGATGATAGAGCCCTGCCTGCGCCGCCCAGCAGATGTAGAGCGTAGAGGTGACATGCGTACGCGCCCAGTCGAAGATTTCAGTAATCTCATCCCAATAAGTCACCTCCTCAAAATCCATCTGCTCTACCGGAGCACCGGTGATAATCATGCCATCGTACTTTTCACCGCGCATCTTGTCGAAATCCGTATAGAATGTTTTCATGTGTTCTATCGGAGTGTTCTTGGAAGTATGGCTTTTTATCTTCATGAACGAGATTTCCACCTGAAGCGGAGTATTGGAAAGCAGACGCACCAGGTCCGTTTCCGTTGTAATCTTTAGCGGCATCAAGTTCAGAATCACGATACGCAGCGGACGGATATCCTGCTGGGTTGCCCGGGAATTGTCAATGACAAAAATATTCTCCTCTTTCAGCAACTCGATAGCGGGTAGTTTATCGGGTAAATTTAAAGGCATGAGTTTATATCTATGGTTTAACTTATTACTGTCTACGATTTTAGCGTGTAAAGTTAGGCAAAAAATCAGAGTGTGATAAATAAATTATAAAAGTTTTATCGATTTATCCCTCTTCATTTAACACGTTTAATTACATTTGTACCCGAAACCTATTAAAAGTTATTAAAAATAAGATTAAAAAGCACTGCGGCATCAAGCGTGATACTGATAATTAGCATCCAAAAGCGTAAAAGACTTTTCCATACCGGTTATAGCTCTGCTAAATCCATATTTTTAAGACAAGGTTCATTGAGTATAATTGGGAAAGCGGAAAAACCGTTGCCCCACAATAATAATATAATGAAGAAACTTATTCTTGCAAGAGGAGTCTTGGCTGCCTCTTTATTCTGCTGCATGTCCTTAGGGAATACAGCTTGTGTGAACCGGATTGACGAAGAATCAGAAGCGGAAATCGAGGAAGGGACGACACCTATCACGTTCTCTATCAAAATGGAAAAGGCCAGTACCAAGGTCACAAACACCGCCTTTGAAAAAGGAGACAGAATGGGCTTGTTTGCAACCACTTCCTCCGGCTCCATCAAGGGAAAACGGTATATTGACAATCTGGCCCTGGAATATACGGAAGGCTCCACACTGGTTCCCAAAAAGACAGTATTCTATCCGGAAGGAGATGTGTCACTGGACTTTATCAGTTACCACCCTTACCAAACCGAAGGGGTAGCTGCCGGTACACCCGTTCTTCCCGTATCTGTGCAGATAGACCAGAGCAATGAGAAAAACCGCGCACAAAGTGACTTCTTGGTAGCTAAAGCGCAAGGAATCACCAGTAAAACCAAATCTGTAACCCTGGAGTTCCAACACAAGCTGTCCAAACTGGCAATCTCTCTGACACCCGACGCAAGCAACTCTGCCAATGATTTGCTGAAAGCCAATCCGCGTATCATCGCAACCGGGCTCAAGACCTCGGCCGATTATAATCTGGAAGACGGGACTTTCAGTAATCTTACGGGGACACAAGACATCATAGCCTCCGGCGAATGGAGCGTCAAAGACAACAAACTTACCGGCAAGGAATTCATCATCATACCCCAAACGATAAATGATGGCAAGCAATCCTTCATTATGGAGTGGAGCGGACGTATATACAGTTGTGCAATACCCGAAGTGGAAATGAGTAGCAGCACGCAATGTATCATTAACATATCAGCCATGCAGAGCAACAGCAACGTACTGAGCAGTTTTGCCGGAAAAATCAAGGAATGGAGCAGCCTCCCTCCCATCGACACCGACAATATGGAAGATTACACTGCCATACATATCTCCGCTCTCTCCTTTTCTCTTTCAAATGTGTACAGAATTTATCACGAAGGGATACCCATTGCAGAAGTCTGCAAGGAATATCTCAAATCAGCGTCATTGACTTCCAGAGCCGTTATAGCCTATCCCATAGGCGAAAATGAAAAGGCCGACCTGAGCAATGGAGTCATCCTACAGCTTGCAGACCGTAAAGACACCATCTGCGGAGGAAGAATAAGCTGGAATACAGACGACTATGGATTTACCTACACTAAAGGGGAATATACCGGCATAGACAAGCTCTATATAGACAATAACCATAAGCTACTTCTGGATAAACCGGAAAACGCCATCAAAGTGAATGTGGCATGCTACACCCTTCGAGACATCAGAAAAGGAGTGTCTACCGAATACCCCATTGTCAAGATTGGAGCCCAATACTGGATGGGTAAAGAGCTCCATGCCACCACCTACCGTGACGGAGCTCCCTTGAAAAAACAGAGTGACTTGGGAACAGACAAAGCCGGATATTACAAGCCGGACAAATATGACATTTATTTTTACAATGGAGAATCCATACTGGCAGGAGAGCTGGCTCCCGAGGGCTGGAAAATTCCATCGGATGCAGACTGGGAACAGCTGAAAAACTACACCGGCAACGATGCCTCCATACTAAAAGCAGGAGAATGGCAGGCAATGGTATCCGGTGAAGTTGCCCCCGTCAACAACCATACCCGGTTCAATGCTTTCCCGGTAGGAATGTGGTACAACAAAGGACACAACAGCCCCAATAAAATGACCGCCTTTTGGAGTTGGGATCATACAAAGCATACCCTTTCGGAAAGCACCATTTATTTTCTCGGCGAAAGCGACGAGTTTGTATCAAGCGCTGCCCATGTCACCGGTAAGCCCTACTATAAAGCTCTTTCCATCCGCTGTATAAAAGAATAGCCGGCAATTTCGGCATTTCTCATTTCTTTTTTGTATTTTTGTTCCCAATGTGCAAGATTTTTGCCAATCGGACAAAGATAACGAAAGAGAAATGAGAGTAATCGACCTGATAAACAGTAACGAAAAAACAGCTTTTTCCTTTGAAATATTGCCACCACTGAAAGGTACGGGCATCGAAAAGCTGTATCAAACCATAGATACGTTACGGGAATTCGACCCCAAATACATCAACATCACCACGCACCGCAGCGAGTACGTGTACAAAGACCTCGGCAACGGATTGTTCCAGCGAAACCGCCTGCGCCGCCGCCCCGGCACCGTAGCCGTAGCTGCTGCCATCCAGAACAAGTACAACATCACCATGGTGCCGCACATCCTTTGCAGCGGCTTCACCCGCGAAGAGACGGAGTACGTGCTGCTCGACCTGCAATTCCTCGGCATCACCGACCTGCTGGTGCTTCGTGGCGACAAGGCAAAGCACGAATCCTCTTTTATCCCCGTGGGCAACGGTTACCACCACGCCGTCGAACTACAAGAGCAAATCAACAACTTCAATAAAGGTATTTTTGTGGACGGCTCCGAGATGAAAGTTACCAATACCCCGTTTTCATACGGTGTGGCGTGCTATCCGGAAAAGCATGAAGAAGCCCCCAACATGGATACAGACATCTACTGGCTAAAGAAGAAAATGGAAATGGGTGCAGAGTATGCCGTGACCCAGCTCTTCTACGACAACCGGAAATATTTCGACTTCGTGGAACGTGCCCGTCAAGCCGGTGTCACCATCCCGATTATCCCGGGCATCAAGCCCTTCAAGAAGTTGTCACAACTCAGCATGATACCCAAGACGTTCAAAGTAGATTTGCCCGAGGAACTGACCCAAGAGGTTCTGAAGTGCAACACCGATGCGGAAGCTCAGCAAGTGGGTATCGAATGGTGCGTGCAGCAGTGCAAAGAGCTGATAGCCCATGGCGTCCCAAGCCTCCACTTCTACTCGGTAGGAGCTACAGACAGCATCAAGGAAGTAGCCAAACAAATCTACTAAACAATGGACAATCAACAGTTGACAATTGACAATAGGCAGTGTCACAAGTAATAACTTATAACTAATTAACCCGTGTTCAGTTTCAAGGACATAATAGGCCAAGAGGCAGCCAAGCAAAGGCTGATACAAGAAGTGCAGGAAGGACGTATCCCCCACGCACAACTCTTCTGTGGCCCTGCCGGAGTAGGAAAACTCCCATTGGCACTTGCCTATGCCCGCTACATCTGCTGTCCCAACCGGACGGAAACCGATGCCTGCGGTACTTGTCCCTCCTGCGTAAAATGGAATAAGCTGGTGCACCCGGACGTACACTTCGTATACCCTATCGTCAAGAGCGCCAAAGGGAAAAAGGAAGTCTGCGACGACTATATCGCCAACTGGCGGCACCTGTTGCTGAACAGCCCCTACTTCGGGCTGAACCACTGGCTGAACGAGATGGATGCCGAAAACGGACAAGCTATTATCTATGCCAAAGAAAGCGACGAGATAACCCGCAAGCTGAGTCTGAAATCCAGTGAAGGAGGTTACAAAGTCACCATCGTATGGCTACCCGAAAAGCTGCATGAAGTATGCGCCAACAAGCTGCTGAAACTGCTGGAAGAGCCACCCGAGAAAACGATATTCCTCCTCATCTCCGAAGCTCCGGAAATGATACTACCCACCATCCTCAGCCGCACGCAGCGCTTCAACATTCCCAAGATTGAAGAAGCCGACATAGCCGAAGCCCTGCAGCAGAAGTACGGAGTGCAGCCCCGCGACAGCGAGACGATAGCCCACCTGGCAAACGGAGACTTCATCAAAGCATTGGAGACCATCCATCTGAACGAAGAGAACGAACTGTTCTTCAACCTCTTTGTCAGCCTGATGCGACTCTCCTACCAGCGCAAGATACGGGAAATGAAACAATGGAGCGAGCAGCTTGCTGCCATGGGACGCGAACGGCAGAAGAACTTCCTGGACTACTGCCAGCGCATGACCCGCGAGAACTTCATCTACAACCTGCACCGCAAGGAGATGAACTACATGACGCTGCCCGAACAGAACTTCGCCACCCGTTTCGCCCCCTTTGTCAACGAACGGAACGTCATGGGTATCATGGACGAACTAAGTGAAGCGCAACGCCACATCGAGCAGAACGTAAACGCCCGCATGGTGTTTTTCGACTTCTCTCTCAAAATGATTGTTTTATTGAAACAATGAAAAGTGGCAAAATAATGAAATGCAAAGTATCAAATCGTAAATAGTAAATAGTCAAATAGTAAATAAATAGATGATGGAATTTAAACTACATAACGGAAGCGGAGGTCTCTGCTGCAAGAGTTGCGGCAGGCAGGACAAGCAACTGAACACCTACGACTGGCTGGCAGACATTCCGGGCAATGCCGATGAGAGCGAGCTGGTAGAGGTTCAGTTCAAGAATACCCGCAAGGGATATTTCCGCAACAGCAACAAGATACCCCTGGAGAAAGGCGACATCGTAGCCGTAGAAGCCACCCCCGGACATGATATCGGTGTGGTGACCCTGACCGGACGTCTCGTGCCGCTGCAAATGAAGAAAGCCAATATCAAGTCTGAGGCAGACATCAAACGCATCTACCGCAAGGCGAAGCCTGTGGATATGGAGAAGTACAACGAGGCAAAAGCCCGTGAACACTCCACCATGATACGCTCGCGTCAGATAGCCCTGGACCTCAACCTCAACATGAAGATTGGAGACGTGGAATATCAGGGAGACGGCAACAAGGCCATCTTCTACTACATAGCCGACGAACGGGTGGACTTCCGCCAGCTCATCAAGGTACTTGCCGACGCTTTCCGCGTGCGTATCGAGATGAAACAGATTGGTGCCCGCCAGGAAGCCGGACGCATCGGCGGTATCGGTCCCTGCGGACGCGAGCTGTGCTGCGCCACCTGGATGACCTCCTTCGTATCGGTATCCACCAGCGCGGCGCGCTTCCAGGACATTTCACTGAATCCGCAGAAGCTTGCCGGACAATGCGCCAAACTGAAGTGCTGCCTCAACTACGAAGTAGACTGCTACGTGGAAGCACAGAAACGCCTGCCCTCACGCGAGATTACCTTAGAGACCAAAGACGGTGAGTTCTTCTTCTTCAAAGCCGACATTCTGAGCAACCAGATAACCTACTCAAGCGACAAGAACATCCCCGCCAACCTGGTGACCATCAGCGGCAGACGCGCCTTCGAGATTATCGGTTTGAACAGACGTGGCATCAAGCCCGACAGCCTGATAGAAGAAACCCATCGTTCCGAACCCAAAAAGCCGGTGGACTTGCTGGAACAAGAGAGTCTCACTCGCTTTGACCGCAGCCGGAAAGGCAAGAGTGGCAGTGACGGCAACGGTGGCGAGAACAGCAACAACAGCCGTAACAAGAGAAAGAAAAAGAGTGGAAACGGTCGTCCGCAAGGAGGTGAGCAGCAGGGTGCTCCGCAATCCAACAACCAGAGAGAACAATCCAGGCAAGACCGGCAACCGAGACAGAAACAAGACCGGCAAGCACCCAAACAAGGTGAACAGCAACAAGGCGAACGTCAACAACGGAACAATAACAACCGTCGTCCGCCCCGTAACAATAAGCCCAAACCTCAAGGTGAAAGACCTGCCCAAAATGACAAACCGGCTCAAGAATAGGAATCTCTGCCTGAAAGGTATCATACTACTGTTTGTCGCAAGCCTGCTGAGCGCTTGCGACAAACAGACTGTATACCATTCCTTCCAATCCCTTCCCACCGAAGGCTGGCTGCGCGAAGACACGCTCTCTTTCGACGTGAAGGTCACCGACTCACTGACCTACTACAAACTGTCTTTGGAAGTTCGTAACCGAAGCAACTACCCCTATCAGAATCTACCTCTATCCATCTGCTACACCACCGCAGATTCCATTCCGTCACCCACGGACACCATACAGCTAATCCTCGCGGACAAAGAAGGAATCTGGAAAGGTGACGGCTGGGGAGGTCTCTATCAGACTGCCGTCTCCGCAGGAAGCGTTCGAATCGGCAAACCCGGCACCTACCTCTTTAAAGTGGCCTATACGCTACCGGACGAAAGGCTGCAAGGAATCAATGACATCGGCATCAAACTGAAGAGATAGGAACTCCCTATTGTTCTTTATTACCTTCTTCTAACAACCACCTCAGTCTCCCACTCACGTCTCCTTGAAGCGGAAACGGGCGGGGTATCATAACTTGCCCTCTTACCTCGTAGCGTTACGTCTTTTACGCCAGGATGTAACGACCGTTACACCAGCATGTAAAGGGCGTTACAATATAGCGTAAAAGTCGTTACGATACAGCGTAAAGGACGTTACAATGCGATGTAACGGCCGTTACATTACGATGTAAACAATGTGTAAATGCAATGTAATGATAATCAAGTCCATTCGTATGTCCCACAAGGAAACGGTCATAACTAAATTCGGCGATTACGTCCCGCATCAATCCGCAGAAAGATAAACAGCAGGATTGTGAATCCCCAGAGAGAAGAACCTCCGTAACTGAAGAAAGGCAACGGGATACCGATGACGGGGGTCAGCCCCAGCACCATGCCTATATTGATGAATAGATGGAACAAGAATATACTAAGCACAGAATAACCATACACCCGGCCAAAGGGAGATTGCTGCCGCTCGGCCACGACAATCAGCCGTAAAATAAGAATAAGGAACAGTAATAGTACAGCCGTAGACCCTACGAATCCTTCCTCCTCACCCACGGTGCAAAAAATGAAGTCCGTATCTTGCTCCGGCACATACTTCAGCTTTGTCTGCGTACCATTCAAGAAACCTTTGCCGGTCAGCCCCCCGGAGCCGATGGCTATCTTCGACTGGTTCACGTTATAGCCGGCACCAGCAAGGTCCTCTTCCATACCGAGCACCACCTTGATACGTATCTGTTGATGGGGCTCCAGCACTTTATTGAAGAAGTAGTCGCTGGAGTAGAGGAAACCTATCGAACCCAAAGCAAACAGCCCAATCAGAAAATAAGATAAATGGCGCTCGCTTAAAGAAAGAAAGACAAGATACCCGACAACAAGTGCACAAAGCCCCCACTGCACCCACACCAAGTTGAAGGGTACCACATATTCCGAAATCAGATAAGCCACGAGCAGCACTCCCAGCGAACCGCCGATAATATTCCGTGTGGGTTCCCAGCGCTTTTTATAAACCCACACCATACCTCCGGCAAAGAGCAGTACCATCAGCAGTACGGCAAATTCTCCGATAGGCGTCGGTGTATCGGCAATCATCACCGCATCAAAACGGATGCCCACCACAAAGTAGGCCACTGCACATATACCCGAGAACAGTACCACGCCCGGCATTCCCTCCCGATAAAGCATCAGGAAAAATGCAGAGTACACCAATGCCGAACCCGTCTCCCGCTGTAGGATAATCAGCAACATGGGGAAGAGAATCAGGAAAGCCAACATAAGGGAGCTTTTCCAATTCTTCATCGTAAACGAGTAGGCACTCATATACTTGGCAAGCGCCAGCGCCGTGGCAAACTTGGCAAACTCCGCCGGCTGCAAACTGACCGGCCCCAGGATGAGCCACGACCGCGACCCTTTCGTGTCGGGCGCAATGAATATCGTGACAATCAGCAACAGCATCAGCCCTATATATATAAGGTAGGAGAACATGTCATAGAGGGAATCATCCAGCATCAGCAGCACAAACCCCAGCCCGAAGGAACATATAATCCAGACAAACTGCTTGCCGGCACGCGTAGAGAAGTCCAGAAAGTCACGGTCACCATAATCATAACTCGCCCCACAGACACTGAACCAGCCGAATACAATCAGCAGCAGGTAAACGACAATCGTCACCCAGTCCAATGATTTCCATATGCTATCTCTCCTTGTCACCAATTTATTTACGATTTTACGATTTACTATTTACTATTGAAGTCACTCACCGTTCATCCCTAACCCCTAATCCTTAATCCCTAATCATCATCTCTCCTCATCTCCGTAAAGTATCACCCGGTTACTGAATTCTTCCGCCCGTATCTCATTCTCGGGCGACAGCTTTCCATGCAGATACTGGTCCATCATCATGGCACCGATAGGTACGCCATACGTGGCACCGAAACCACCGTTCTCCACATAGACGGCAATGGCTATCTTAGGGTTGTCCATCGGGGCAAAGCCCATAAAGACAGAATGGTCCTTGCCGCGGTTCTGTGCCGTGCCCGTCTTTCCGCAGACCTCCACACCCGGCAGGATGGCTCCCGCCATGCGGCAAGTGGCGCTACCCGTACTTCCGTCTACAGCGGCACGCATGCCTTTCACCACCATTTCATAATATTCGCGGTCGATGGTGGGATAACGGGGATTGCGATAGATGCTGTCCAGTTCATTGTCTTCTATCTCCTTCACGATGTGCGGAGTAATGAAATGCCCCCGGTTGGCAATGGTGGCACCCAGATTGGCTATCTGCAACGGGGTGGCAAGAATCTCTCCCTGCCCGATGGAGATACTAATCACCGTCAGACCGTTCCACGAACCCCGATAGGGCTTGTCGTAGAACTTTGCATTCGGTATCAGTCCACGCTGTTCGCCGGGGAGGTCGGTACCGAGCCGATAGCCGAAGCCCTGCGATACCATGTGGTCTTTCCATACGGTAATGGCATTCTGCGGCGAACCGTATTTTTTATCACCGAACATGCGATACAATCCCCAACAGAAATAGGAATTACAAGAGGTAGCGATGGCAGGAATCAGCGACAGAGGCGAACCATGTCCGTGACATCCCACATGAAGGCCTTTATGATTGAAACCATGCGCACAAGGGAAAGTCGGATAATCTTCGTGGATAATCTCTTCCTGAAGGAAAGTCAGTGCCTGCGCCGTCTTGAAGGTGGAGCCCGGCGGATAAGCTCCCATGATGGCACGGTTCAACAAAGGCTTCCGCTTGTCCATCTGCAGCAGGCGGTGGTTCTTTCCCCGCTGGCGCCCTATCATCAGATGAGGGTCAAAGGTAGGCGAGGAAACCATGCACAGAATCTCACCCGTAGCCGGTTCGATGGCCACAATGGCACCGATTTTGTGTTGAAGCAGCCGTTCGCCCAACATCTGGAGGTCAATGTCGATGCCTAGTGTCAGGTTCTTGCCGGGTACGGAGGAACGGTCCAACTGTCCGTCCATGTAGTGTCCCTGGATGCGCCCGTGAGCGTCACGAAGCAGAATCTCCACCCCCTTCTCTCCACGCAGATACTTTTCATAGGATTTCTCGATGCCTTGCTTGCCTATATAGTCTCCGCGAATATAATAGTCATCGTTCTCAATGTCTTTCTTGGACACTTCGCCGATGTCTCCCAGCAAATGGCCGGCAGAGTTATAGGTATATTGGCGGATAGTACGCCGCTGAATATAGAAACCTGGAAATTTGAACAGCTTCTCCTGAAACACACCGCACTCTTCGGCAGAAAGCTGCGTCATGAACACCTGATGGGTGTATTTGGAATAACCGGGGTTCATCCAGCGGTTCTTGACGTCCTTCATCCGTTTGTCAAACTGCTCACGGGTAATGTTCAAGGCACTGCAAAGGTCGAGTGTATCCAGCTGCGTCACCTCCCGAGGCACAAACGTAATATCATAGGCAGGCTGGTTAAACACGAGCAACTTACCGTTACGGTCGTAGATAGCCCCCCGTGATGGATATTGTATCTTGTTCAGAAAAGCGTTACTGTCCGCGTTCTTCTTGTAGTCATCAGTCATGATTTGCAGGTCGAACAGCCGGAACACGTAAATAAGAACGATGACAATAGCCGCCGCTCCAATTACATATTTCCGCTTTTCCAGTGTATAGTCTTTCATCAATTCCTAATCCTTAATCCCTTTATCCTTTCTTTCTTATTCCCTCAACAGCCATAATGCAGGTCACAGTAAGCAGGGTACTTGCCGCAATTCTCAACAACAGCGTACCAATATGGGCAAAAGAGAAGAATTCGAGGGTAAGCAACAAGCCGTGATGTATCAGCACACTCACAACCAGATATTTCAGGAAAGGAAGAATCCCCATTGTACGGATGGCCGGAACCAGTGTATCCAGCGTGTCACGAGGCACGAACAGCCGCAGGAAAGTGGGGCGCAAGAAAGCCAGCAACACCGTAGCGGCAGCGTTCATCCCCGGTGTGTCGGAAAAGACGTCGACAGCCAGCCCTAAAAAGAATGCCCACAACATCAACGCATTGCGGGGAGTGTCCGACTCAAACTTCAGTATCAAGTAGATATACAGAAATGGAGTGGCATATCCTGCAATATGCACATTGTTCAATATCAGCACCTGCAACAGTACCAAGCCTATGAACCATCCTATTTTATGCAGATAATTAATTAACAACGCTAATGAGTTATAAGTTACGAGTTACAAGTTATTGAGTGTATAAGTTATAAGATATAAAGATGATTAATCCCTAATCCTTAACCCCTAATCCCTAATTTCTTAGTCACTTCTCGTCTGCCCTCGACTCCAATGCCTTTTGTTCATCCTGCCCGTTGCGGGAAATGACGCGCACATTGCTCACCTTTCCAAAGTCCGTAGCCAGCTTTATCTTCAACAGATACGAAAGCCCGTCGTGCGAGTCAGACATGTCATCCACCGTCCCCACCATGACACCTTCTGGAAACACGGTGGAATAGCCGCTGGTCACTACTGTATCTCCCAGATTGAATTCGGCATGCCGGGGCAAATCCTTCAGATAGGCAAAACGGGAATTACCTCCCTCCCACTTCAAATAACCGAAATAATCACTGCCCACAATCTTACAGCTGATGCTTGACTTGCTGTTCAGCAACGGAATGACCAACGAGTAATGGGGAGAGGTCTTATACACAATACCCACCACGCCATTGGCATCTACAACTCCCATCTCAGGACGGATACCTTCTGTTGTTCCACGGTCTAAAGTGATATAATTGTCAGCCTTGTTCAAGCTGTTCTTTATGACATTCGCCTTGAATATCTGATACTCCGTAGGAGCAAGCCGTTCCATGCTGTACAACCTGGCGGAGTCCAATCCTTTCTCCTTCAAGACATTTTCCAGAAACGAAAGCCGCTGCTCCAGCCACATGTTGCGGTCGAGCAGGTCTTCGTTGGCCGTCTTCAAGTGGAAATAGGAAGTGATGCCACCCGATATTTCATAAACCTTCCCCGCCACGCCATTGGCAGAGGTGAAATACACACTCTGCTGGTAATGATTAAAGCGAAATAATAAAATAAAACTGGCAACCTCTAACAGAAGAAAGAGGAACCAGTAATTATATTTAATGAGAAAGTTTAATAAATTTCGCATTACCGCATCAAGAATGAGAAGCGGTCAACGTTCTTCAATGCCACGCCCGTACCTTTGGCAACGGCATGCAAGGGGTCTTCCGCAATGTGGAACGGTATGTTTATTTTATCAGTCAGACGCTTATCCAGTCCACGAAGCAATGCACCGCCACCGGCAAGATAGATACCGTTGTGAACGATGTCGGCATACAATTCGGGAGGCGTATTTTCCAATGCGCTCAAGATGGCTGTCTCAATCTTAGAGATAGACTTCTCCAAGCAATGCGCCACTTCCTGATAGCATACCGGCACTTCCATGGGCAATGCCGTGATGCGGTTCGGACCATGAACGATATAGTCTTCAGGAGCATCCTCACCGAGTTCCGTCAAGGCAGCACCCACATTAATCTTAATACGCTCAGCCATACGCTCGCTGACCTTCACGTTGTGCTGGCGGCTCATGTATTCCTGAATATCGGCAGTCAAGTCGTCACCGGCAATGCGGATGGAGTTGTTACTTACGATACCTCCCAAAGAGATAACGGCAATTTCCGTAGAACCACCACCTATGTCAACAATCATGTTGCCTTCGGGAGCCTCTACATCGATACCGATACCGATGGCAGCAGCCATCGGCTCGAAAATCAAATAAACGTCGCGCCCGCCGGCATGCTCGGCAGAGTCGCGCACGGCACGCAGCTCCACTTCGGTACTGCCCGAAGGAACCCCGATTACCATGCGGAGTGACGGAGAGAAGAGACGGTTACGGTTGTTCACCATCTTGATAAGTCCGCGTATCATCTGCTCGCAGGCATAGAAGTCGGCAATCACACCGTCGCGCAACGGACGGATGGTACGTATGTTTTCGTGGGTCTTTTCGTGCATCATCTTTGCCTTGTCACCCACGGCAATCATCTTATCGGTACGACGGTCCAAAGCCACCACCGAAGGCTCATCCACCACAATCTTGCCATTCGTGGTGATGATGGTATTGGCTGTGCCAAGGTCCATCGCTATTTCTTGTGTAAAGGAGAATAATCCCATTAATATTTACGATTTAACTATTTACGATTTACGATTGATATTCCTCTTGTTTACAATTTGAGATTCAGACTTACGATGTAACTTCAATCGTAAATCGTAAATCGTCAAATCGTAAATCCGAATTAGTGTTTAAAGTGACGGAATCCCGTAGTTACCATGGCAATGCCATGCTCGTTGCAATATTCAAACGAGAGTTCATCCTTGATACTTCCACCCGGCTGGATGACGGCTGTTACGCCTTCATTGCCGGCAATTTCCACGCAGTCGGGGAAAGGGAAGAATGCGTCACTTGCCATTACAGCGCCATTCAAGTCGAAACCGAAGTTTTTGGCTTTCTCGATAGCCTGCTTCAAAGCATCCACACGGCTGGTCTGACCTACACCACTTGCCAACAACTGCTTTCCTTTTGCCAGCACAATGGCATTCGACTTACTGTTCTTCACAATCTTGTTTGCAAAGAGCATATCCTCAATTTCCTGTGCAGTGGGAGCCTTCGTAGTTACAGTCTTCAATTCTTCAGGAGTTTCCACCTTAAGGTCGCGGTCCTGAACCAATACGCCATTCAGCAAAGAACGGAACTGCTTCTTAGGCAGAGCTGCCGGCTTGCGGACCAGGATAATACGGTTCTTCTTCTGACCGAGGATTTCCAACGCATCCACATCATAATCGGGAGCGATAATCACCTCAAAGAAAATTTTATTGATTTCTTCGGCAGCAGCCTTGTCAATCACGGCATTAGTGATGAGCACACCACCAAAAGCGGATACCGGGTCACCGGCAAGCGCATCGTTCCATGCTTCGAGCACAGTGGGACGTGAAGCCAGTCCACAAGCATTATTATGCTTCAGGATAGCGAAAGTCGTATCCTTGAATTCGTCAATCAAGTCAACGGCAGCATTGATGTCGAGCAGGTTGTTATAAGAGATTTCCTTACCGTGAATCTGGTCGAACATAGCATCCAGATTGCCATAGAAATAACCTTTCTGATGCGGATTCTCTCCATAGCGTAAAGTCTTCTGGCTGTTGGCAGAGCAACGGAAAGCGGAACCTTCCTCGCCATCGAAATAGTTGAAGATGGCAGAATCATAGTGTGAAGACACTCCGAACGCCTCTTTGGCAAACCAACGGCGCTCTTCGATGGTAGTAGTGGCACCATGTTCCATCAGCATGTCGCGGAACGGCTGATATTGTGCTTGCGAAGCGATGATAACCACGTCGTTGTAGTTCTTGGCTGCGGCACGAATCAAGGAGATACCACCTATGTCAATCTTTTCGATGATGGCAGGTTCTTCGGCACCACTGGCAACGGTAGCCTCAAACGGATAGAGGTCAACGATGACGAGGTCTATTTCGGGGATTTCATATTTTTCAATCTGTTGCATGTCTTGCTCCAATCCGCGGCGGCAAAGAATACCTCCAAAAACCTTCGGATGCAAAGTCTTCACGCGTCCGCCCAGGATGGAAGGGTATGTAGTGAGGTCTTCCACTGCCTTGCAGGGATAACCCAGGGATTCTATAAACTGACGGGTTCCACCGGTTGAGAGGAACTCTACACCTTCTTCATGCAGTTTGGTAATGATTTCGTCCAAACCTTCCTTATGGTAAACAGATACCAGAGCTGTTTTGATTCTTTTTGTTTCAGACATGGATTTGCGTATTAAAGTATGCGTATATTAGTATTTGATGCGCAAAGTTACAAATTTTGTTTATTCATACATACATTCATACACAATAAATTAGGTATAATTAAAAAAGGCGGCATCTGTTTCCAGTCTGCCGCCTTTTTTTAAGGGTTATTTTGTTGGTTTACCAAATAGATACACGTTTTTCTACCGGCAAGAACATCGGGTCTTTTTCTGTCACGTTGAATGCCTCATACCAAGCACCGATTTGCGGCAATGCACCGTTTACGCGCCATTCGCCCAATGAATGCACATCACTCTTCGTGCGGTTCAACACTTCTTCGGGACGGATATCATTGGCCCATACACCTGCGTATGCCAGGAAGAAACGTTGTTCGGGAGTAAGACCATCCAGCACCGGCAGCGGCTTGGCAGCCGTAGCTTTCTTGAATGCCTGATAAGAAACCTGCAGACCACCGTGGTCGGCAATATTCTCACCCAATGTCATGCGTCCGTTGGCATATACGCCCGGAGCAACCTCGATGCTATCGAAGAAGTTCACCATCACCTGAGCACGCTCGTCAAAGTTCTTGGCATCTTCAGCAGTCCACCAGTCTTTCAGGTTACCGTCCTTGTCGTACTGGCGACCCTGGTCGTCGAATCCGTGAGTCATCTCATGACCGATTACCACACCGATGGCACCATAGTTGAAGGCATCATCCGCATTCATATCGAAGAAAGGATATTGCAGGATACCGGCGGGGAAACAGATTTCGTTCGTAGTCGGGTTATAGTAAGCGTTGACGGTCTGCGGAGTCATCAGCCATTCGTCCTTATCCACCGGCTTGCCGGCCTTGGCTATCATTTCGGCATGGCTCCACTCGTTGGCACGTTCCATGTTTGCCCAGTAAGAGTCGTTTTTGATTTCCAGTGTGGAGTAGTCTTTCCAAGTGTCGGGATAACCAATCTTCACATGGAAGGTAGCCAGTTTCTCCAGAGCTTTCACCTTAGTGGAATCACCCATCCAAGCAAGATTCTGGATACGTTCGCCCAGGCTTTCCTGCAAGTTCTTCACCAAAGTCACCATACGCTCCTTGGCAGCAGCAGGGAAATATTTCTCCACGTACATCTGACCTACAGCTTCGCCCAGCGCGCTGCTTACAGTGCTTACCGCTCTCTTCCAGCGGGGCTGCATCTCCTGTGTACCGCTCATGGTGCGGCTGTAGAAGTCGAAGTTCTGTTCTGCCATAGCATCGTTCAGCAAGCTTGCGGCAGAATCAATCAATTTCCATTGCAGATAAAGGCTCTGCTGTTCAATGGGCAGCGTATCCAGAATATCGGCAGCAGCTTTCAGTGAAGCGGGCTGGCCTACGATGATTTCCTTCACATCCTTCAAGCCCATGGCAGACAAATAAGCATCCCAATCGAAAGTAGGATAATTCTTCTTCAACTCTTCCATGCTCATCTTGTTATAATTGGCATGCGGGTCACGCAACTCCGTACGAGAGCGGAAAGCCTTGGCAAGACGTGTTTCCACATCCATCACCACCTCCATACCTTTCTTGGCAGTAGCCTCGTCGAAACCAGCCAACTGATACATCTTCTGTACATGTGTACGGAAAGCATCACGAATTTTGGCAGTAGCCTCATCATTCTCCAGATAGTATTCACGTTCGCCCATGCTCAGCCCGGTCTGATAGGTCTGTACAGCATTCATGCTACTGTTCATTTCGTCAGCGCCAACATACAGCACGTTGTAGGCGATGATACCCTTCTTCTGCATATCGCCCAGCAAGGCATAAAGCTCCTTCTTGTCCTTCAAAGCAGCCAGCTGGTCGAGTTCAGCCTTGATGGGGGCTACACCGTCCTTGTTCAGCTTCACGCTGTCCATTACGATTTTGTACAAGTCACCGATTTTTTGTGCCACGCTGCCGGCTTCGTGCTGGGTGGCGGCAAGCTCTTCAATCAGTCCTTGAATCTGCTTGCGGTTGTTTTCTGCAAGGATAGTAAAAGAACCGTACTGTGAGTATTCAGCAGGAATCGGATTGTTCTTCATCCAACCGCCACATGCGTATTGGTAAAAGTCAGTTCCGGGTAGAGCCGTTGTGTCAAGATTGGCGAGCTGGATGCCTGCTGTAAGTTCAGCCTGCTGCTTGCCGGTGTTGCAGGAAGCCGTCATCAGACAGAATGCTGCAATGGGTAACAAATGATTTGCTTTCATAAACATATAAAATATAATAGTTAGTGATTCTCCAACTCTACAGTAGCCGCGTCCCACTCTTCCATCACGCGGTCAAGCTGCTCTTTCAGTTTTTGGTGCTGCTCATAAAGCGACATGTCCGAAGCACCTTCCGGTGTGGCCATCCTGGCCTCAAGAATGGCAATGGCAGCCTCCGTCTGCTCTATCTCCGCTTCACAATCGGCAACGCGACGTTCCAGTTTCTTGAGCTTCTTATTAAGCTCCTTCTGCTCCTCATAAGAGAGTTTGGCTGCCGAGGGTTGAACCGGTTCTGCACCAGCATTTCCCGATGCCGCCTTACCGGCAGTGGGCGAAGCGGAAAGTGAAGGGGATTTCTGTAACTCATTCAGGCTCTCTATCTGCTTCTTTTGCAGGAAATCATAAATTCCTCCCAGATGTTCCTTCACCAGTCCGCCACCAAACTCGTACACTTTAGTCGCAAGTCCGTCCAGAAAATCACGGTCATGGCTGACTATTATCACCGTTCCGTCAAAATCGCGGATAGCCTCCTTCAACACATCTTTGGAACGCATGTCAAGATGATTCGTAGGTTCGTCGAGAATCAGGAAATTCACCGGCTCCAACAGCAGTTTTATCATGGCAAGCCGGGTACGCTCTCCACCGCTGAGCACCTTCACCTTTTTATCCGAAGCCTCACCGCCGAACATGAAAGCACCTAGAATATCACGGATTTTGAGGCGGATATCCCCTACGGCCACGCGGTCAATCGTATCGAATACAGTCAGGCTCTCATCCAAAAGCTGTGCCTGGTTCTGGGCAAAATATCCAATCTGCACATTATGTCCCAGTGTAAGCTTACCGGTATAATCCGTAATCTCACCCATAATACACTTTACAAGCGTAGACTTACCTTCGCCGTTCTTACCGACAAAAGCAACCTTCTCTCCTCGGTTGATAGTCAAATTCACATCGTGGAAAACAACGTGCCCACCGTAGGATTTCTCCATATCCTCGCAGATAACGGGATAATTACCGCTACGGCTACTGCAAACAAACTTCAGGCGCAAAGAGGAGTTGTCTTCCTCATCCACTTCGATGCGCTCTATCTTTTCGAGCTGCTTGATGCGGCTCTGCACTTGCACAGCCTTGGTAGCTTTGTACCGGAAACGTTCGATGAAATCTTCCGTATCTTGTATCTGCTTCTGCTGATTCTCGTAAGCACGTAGTTGCTGCTCCCGGCGCTCCTTGCGAAGCACCACGAACTCATCGTATTTCACTTTATAGTCGTAAATGCGTCCACAAGTTATTTCGATGGTACGCGTAGTGACATTATTCAAAAAGGCGCGGTCGTGGCTGACAAGCACCACCGCATTGGCACGGGTGGAAAGGAAGTTCTCCAACCACTGGATACTCTCGATGTCAAGGTGGTTGGTAGGCTCGTCGAGCAGCAACACATCCGGACGGCGAAGCAACAGCTTGGCAAGCTCTATACGCATACGCCAACCACCGGAAAACTCGCTTGTAGAGCGGTCAAAGTCCTCGCGGCTGAAGCCCAGCCCTTGGAGCGTGCGCTCTATTTCGGCACGGTAGTTGGTGCCGCCCATCATCAGAAAACGTTCGTTTTCGTGAGTGAAGCGGTCAATCAGTTTCTGGTAATCCTCGCTGTCGTAATCGGTACGTTCGGCAAGTTGCCGATTCATGCGTTCGATGCCCGCCTGCATCTCAAAAATATGCTCGAAGGCAAGTTCAGCCTCCTGCATTACGGTGCGCTTGTCACTGAGTATCATCACTTGGGGCAAATACCCGATAGTACATTCGCGAGGAACGGCAACAATGCCGGCAGTGGGCTGCTGAATGCCAGCCAATATCTTGAGCATGGTGGACTTACCGGCACCATTCTTGCCGACAAGAGCTATACGGTCTTTCTTATTGATAACATAAGAGACGTCTTCGAACAGAGGAGTGGCATTAAATTCTACCTTCAGTCCTTCTACAGATATCATAGTGTCAATGAATTTAGCGTTCAAGACTGCAAAGGTAGCGATTTTCAACGTTATACAATATCATACGCTCACATAATTACATCAAATATCCAAGAAAGAGAACACTACTCCCGCATTTCCTGCGGAAGGACAATTGCAAAGCGGCTCCCCTTGCCAAGAGTTGAAGCCACTTCTATTTTTCCATGAAACCTTTCAACGATAGTCCTGCAAATGGCCAATCCCAATCCCGTGCCCTGCACAAAAGCATCTCCCTTATAGAAACGTTCAAAAATGTGCGCCAGAACTTCTTCCGACATGCCAGTTCCCGTATCTTCCACAAAGACTTCCAATGTAGCAAAGTCCTTCAGCCTATACCCTATGGTTATGCGTCCTTCAGCAGTGAACTTCACCGCATTATTGATAAGATTGTTGACAACTTGCCCCAAACGCGTAGGATCTGTATAGATAACTGCCGCCCGGTCCGGAAGGTCTAGCAGTAACTCCACTCCTTTCCGAAGATTCATCTTCTGCGCACTGTAAATGCTTTCCAATATGCCATTTAAAGAAACCTTCTCAAAATGGAATTCCATCGTGTTCGATTCTATCTTGGACAAATCCAGAATATCTGAAATCAACACCATTAACAACTGGCTGTTCTTTTCAATCAAAGACGTAAATTCCATAATCTCCTGCCGCGACAAGTCGGCATCCCCACAAGCCAGCAGTGTAGAGAAGCCCACAATGGCATTTAGTGGCGTACGTATCTCGTGGCTCATATTAGCAAGAAATACGCTCTTCAACTCATCGCTACGTTGCGCTTTCTGCAAAGCCTCGTTCAATTTATTCTCCGTATCCTTGTATTTCTGCGTACTCATGCAAATACCGATGATACGGAACGGCAAATCCGTCAATTGCCCCACATAGGTAGATTGCGCCTCAAACCACTCCCACTTGCCGTCTCCCCTCCGTAGACGGTATTCCACTGGGCGTTCGTACAAATTACCATGCAACTGTAAAGCCAAAGCATCAAACACTCCCTTCCGGTCGTCCGGATGAATCAGAAATGCGAATTCCTCAGGCGTCAGCGTATAGTCACGCGTAGGAATCCCCAAATATTCAAAATAACGCGGTTCTATAATCATCAGATTATGTTCCATGTCGAAAGACCATTGAAATATCTGGGTGCGGCTCAGCGCAATATTCAGCAAATGCTTCTGTGTCCGTTCTTCCAACACATTCCTGAAATAGAGTACAATCCTCACCAATTGTCCATCTTCATGAATTCCCACCATAGCACCTTGTATCAGAAAACTGATACCACTCTTCAATTCACGTATAAAGCAATTGATATCTAAGGGAATAATCCGCACATCCCTCTCCCGAAGTTGCAGCAAAAGGTCTTCTAACACATTCTTTTTATCACATACCACTTCCAATAAGTCAGTGATACGCCGCCCTATCACATACTCATTCAAATGGAGTTCATTCATCACCTGCTGATTCAGACGCCAGATACAATCTTCCAAATCAATCATAATAATGCTGACGGGCCATGAGTTGAACAACTGCTCGGAGATGGCATTTATTATACGTACTTCTTGAGGAACATTCGGATTCATCAGAATTGTTTTATCATACAAGGAGCAAAGTTCGGGCTAAAATGCTTATGCCACAAACAAACCCTTATAAATCAATATTCCGTTTTAGCATGTATATATTCTATTATTCACAACTTTACCTTATTTAACAGAGACAAATTGAGCGTAATATTGATTTTAACTGTTATCTCTGTCATTTATACATTATTATCCCCCATTTTTGTGTCTTAAAATCTCCAACATGAATATATCCGAATTCAATATAAATGCCGAGTTCATTGCCTGCAATCATATCACAACCAATGAACTGAATCCGCTAGTGGAAAAGCCATACCACACCAAGGCCAGTATCTTCGCTCTATGCACCAAAGGAGTTCTGAAAACCATCATAAACCATACTCAATTCAGGGTTGAAGCTAACACCCTCCTAGTTATTCCTCCCGAGACCTTCGTACAATTGCTACACACGTCAGACGATGCTGAAATATATGTCGTCATATTTTCCCAACAACTTATCCAGAGTTCAGGGGCCGGCAAGGTCATGATGGATAAGTTTCACATTATAGGCAAACACTATATTTTTCCTCTATCGAAAACGGACTTCCAGCTTTATGCCGAGTTCATGACCTATTTGTCACACCTCTACCAAAGAACAGAAAGCCCCTCAAGTCTAGTTTCATTGCAAACTCTACTGACCTATCTGTTACAAGGTATATCCGAACTCTGTCCGGAACGCCCTAGAATAAAAGAGACTCCGGGCAGCAGGCATTTCAACCAATACCGCATTTTTATCCGATTGGTACACACAGACTATGTCCGGGAGCATCAAGTGTCCTATTATGCATTGAAAATGAATATGAGACCGGCAGCTCTTTGCCGCCTTGTCAAAAAGGAATCAGGACATACAGCCATGGAAATCATCAACAATACTATCATCATGGATGCCAAAGCACAACTTTGTACCGCCAACACTCCGATAAAGGATATAGCCGTGAGTCTAGGTTTTAATAATGCGGCCTTCTTCAACAAATTCTTTAAACGTCATACGGGAATACCTCCTCAGAAGTTCCGCACATCCTCAAAACAATAAAATCCACTCAAAACACAAAATGCGGATATTCTGCCATGAGAATACCCGCATTCCTCAATAAGAGAAGTCTGCCATCAATCTACCTTCTTAGCAATAAAAAACACATAACCGTAGAATTCCTTATATTTGCCGTATAGTTCATCCTCAATCATTTGGAGTGAGCTGAACTCTTCGGCAATTTTATTACCGGCATATTTCTTACGGAAAATCTCCTGGGCCGCAACCTTTGAAGCAAAGTAATGCTCTGTCCAGCAATTCTCCGGCAGAATGAATGTAGCAACGGGGAGATAACCCGCCTTGTACAACTTGGTCACCTGATTGGGAAGTGTATCCATTTCAGAGTAAGCGTCCATCCAGAAGTCATTGATTTCCGCAGGGCGTTCGTCCGTAAACCATGAACTCTCGGAGACGGCAATATACCCTCCCGGTTTCAGATACTTACGCCACTCCTTCAAGCCACGTTCAAAGCCAATGTTATAGATAGCACCTTCACACCAAATCATATCCAGCTCCTCCTCACCGAAAGGAAGGGCATCCATTGAACCGACAATTCCTTTTACTCTGTCCTGCAAGCCTAACTGCCTTGCATTACGGTTGAAGATATCAATAAAGCCGGGAAAAAGGTCAATTCCTGTAATCCGCCCCGGCACATGGCCAGCTACTACCATTGTCTGGCCACCCGTTCCACAGCCGATATCGGCAATAAAGGATTCATCGGTAAGACCGTCTACAAAGCTCAATGCCTTCAACGTCGCTTCAGGACTGCCAGGGCCTTGTCGTTCCATATTGGAGAAAAAGTCACAGATTAAATTAAGTTCGAAATCGTGGATAGTTTTATTTTCGTTACTCATTTTCTTACTATATTTTGCATATACGGAAAGTATCACAATACCTTCAGCATAATATGCGGATTAAACTTGAATTATAACAATAAAAAAACACTCTCGAAAGAAGTTATCCGAGAGTAAACGAAGGGGGGACAATCTGTGCAGGGAACACAGATTGTTTACAAAACCAAATCCGATTTAAATGTCTTTGTCATACTGCAAAGATACGCAATATTTTATTTAATCAAAGATTTTACGGTTAATAAAGATTTTCCCTTGCACCGGGCGCATGCTGAAGAACCGCACCTACCACCTGGCAAGTATCCAGTTCCTTACAGTCGCCACAAGTATTGAAACCTTTTTCGTACACACATTTGCGGATAGCACAATAATCGCTGCAATAGGCAAACTTCACCCCGTCTGCACGGCACCCCATACAATGGATGGTTTCCGGCGTAATTTCCGGCGTATTGTTCAGCACACTCCACTCTTTGGCAGTTTTCTCTCTCAGCTCATCGTCATTATTGACAGTGGCTATACGGGCGGCGCAATTTTCGCAATCCAACCCGCAACATGCAATTAATTGTTTCATCACTTGGTTATAACGATTTATGTTTGAGGATATAATGCCCTTTTTCCCGCACATCGATTCAGTAAGCCCAAAACTCACCCCATACCTCGGAACAGACACTCATTTACCGACAGTCCTCAGCGCTTTCTTAACGATATACTTGGTCTCTTTCGTTTCACTTTCCCAACGCCTGCAAAGCTTCCTTACAAATCCGGATTGCGTCTTACTTGCATCATTTAACCAATTCCCTACGCTGTTCCGGACATACTTGGAGTAATCTGATTTCAAAGGTTCCAATATCGGTGAGCCCAATGCAGGGTTCTGTTCCAACATTTCAGTATGCTTGCACCAGACACCTCGTGAACAGAAAACAGAAGAACAAATATAGCTCTGGCAAACGCCTTCCCCATATTTGTCCTTTTGTTCTTTTACCCAAATAAATTAATGCGAATCAAGTTATCCTTCCGTCTTACTTTAGAACAGCTTCGCAGGATACTCACCCGCATCCACCAAAGCCTGAATCTTGTCGACTACACTCTGACGGTCTTCGGGATAAGTCACACCGAACCACTTGCTGGTTGTATCGAGCACTTCGCAGGTAGCAGTGCCATTGTTAATCAGCTTATCCACCATCAGCGGGATGAAGAATTCGCTTTTCAGATTCTCCATATTCTTCGGGTCGCTCAGGAAGCTCTTGAAAAACTCTGCACTGTAAGCAAAGTAATCGGGAGTAAAGCCCCAGAAGTTCATGCTGACCGGAGTCGTCTCGGGAGTGGCAGTCCATTCACCGTTATCATCGATGTACTTCACCTCGCCGTCCATACGCTGAATCTTGGTACGCTCTACTACAGAAGTCAACAAGTTGTTTGCATCCGTTCCGCACAAACCACGGGATACGGTACCGCTTTCGCTCAATGTATTACCGATGCGGAAGCCTACCATGGAATATACATTTTTGGAACCTTCGGGAAGGGCTGCAAGAAATTTGCCCATTACCTGGAAGGAATCACGACCGTAGAAATCGTCGCAGTTGATAACAGCAAACGGTTCCTTTATTACATCGGCACCCATCATTACAGCATGGTTGGTTCCCCAAGGTTTGGTACGGCCTTCGGGGCAGGTGAAGCCTTCGGGAAGGTCATCGATGGACTGGAATACCAGTTCGCAGGGGATATGGCCTTCGTATTTGGAAATAATCTTGTCGCGGAAATCCTGCTCAAAATCTTTACGAATTACGAAAACGAGCTTTCCAAAACCGGCATTGATGGCATCGTAAATAGAATAATCCATGATAGTTTCGCCATTCGGGCCTAGTCCGTCCAATTGTTTCAAGCCACCATAACGGCTGCCCATGCCGGCTGCCAATAAGAATAAAGTTGGTTTCATATTTAGTTATTATTTAAAAAGGTTAGTATATCACAGTTGATAACGGCTGCAAATGTACAAAAATTTATGGCTGACAGAAGGGAGTTTTAGTTCATTCTTTACCACTATCCGTTCAAAAAGGTACATTTAGAACGGATAACCGATGGCAAAATGCAACGCCATGCTGTCCTTGAACTTGGGAATATTATAATACCCCGACTTCCCGGTATCATACGGATCATGCAGCCCGATACCCAAGTCCAGACGAAAAACAAGAAAGTCCAAATCGTAACGCAAGCCAAATCCCGTGCCCAAAGCAATCTGTTTCGGGAAATTCTTCAACGTAAATTCACCATTCGGGCGGTTTTCATCTTTACGCATCAGCCATACATTGCCGGCATCCAGAAACACCGCTCCATGCAAGTCGGCAATCATACGGAAGCGATACTCGATATTGGCTTCTATGCGAATATCACCCACGTGGTTGATATAGGTATATTTCCTATCCGTCTCGGGAGGATAGCCGCCCGGACCTATACTGCGTGCAGAAAAGGCGCGCACACTGTTGGCACCGCCGATATAGAACTGTTCCGTATAAGGTGCGGTCGTAGCGTTGCCATACGACCATATCACCCCTCCGGCAATACGCGAGGCTATCATCTGGTTCTTGTCTATCCGGTAATGGTACCTGAATTCCGAGTTCAGCTTCAAGAACTGTGCAAAAGGTACCCCGAAAAGCTTCTTTCCTTCCTCACTGAACGGCTTGCCGAAAATACGGTAGACGGCAGAAGTCAGGTTACCGGCCGACGCAACGGTGGTCTGCCACCAGATGGGGTTACGCTTGCCGCGCACGGAAGCGTTGTCATAAGTATAGGTGTACTCCATGGCAGGAATGAACTGGTCGCGCAAACTAACGTAGAGTGCCGGATTCTCGGCACGCAACGTATCGAAAGCGGCAGTAGGATTGCGCAGTACATTGAATGTCAACCGGAAAGGAGTTATACTGTGCCTGGAAGTCGATTTGGGCTGGAAGTCATAAGTGACATTACCGCCAAAAGCCAACAGCTTATAATACTTGGCACGGTTCATCTGGTCGGCATATAAACGGAAAGTCGTTGTAGCCGGGAAGTCATACTCACGGTCGCCCATCCTAGGAAACACCACGCGCGGAAAGATAAGCGAAGTGGAGATACCCAGTTCATAACTGTTCATCAAGGAAGAACTTGCCTTGCCCGTCTGCCATTCGTACGAACCGTTCAACTTCACATTCCAGCTTTCACCGCCACCGAAGACATTGTTCTTCGTCACCGTAAAAGCGGCACCCGGTCCCGTCTGGTTATTGCTCTTCATGGTGACATTAAAATCCAACTCCGCATCGTAGGGTTTATCGAGCGCGGCAATGACCCTCACATCCAATGTATCAGACACAAACGCCGTATCACGCGGTATATACTGCATCTCCGCATAACGGAAAATACCGACGCTTGCCAGACGCTCCTGAATACGGGTCTGACGGTACAAACTATACAAACTCTGCATAGAACGCTGGCGGGCAATACCTGCGCTGTCCTGTATCTGACGTTTCCGCCGATAACCTTGATAGTTCAACCAACGGTAAAGCATGTTGGGACGTACCGGAGGTTTGTTGTAGTAATGTATGGTCAAGCCTTTGTAATCCATGCTGTCATTGGGTTCCTGCCCCTGCTTTCCAAGAAGATAGACGGATTTACGCCCCACACGGAACTGCTTCTCGGCTACCTTTGGCATACCGGGAACGGGAATCAAGCGCATCTGGACATGCCCATTGGGAACCATCATGGTATCGGCCTGATAGGTCAGGTAGTCGGGACGGAAATAATAACAGCCCACATTACGCAGCAGGGTACTGATACGGGTACGCTCCCCATCCAAATCAGCCACATTGAATTGTTCTCCCGAACTGATAAGGGAACGTCGGCGTCCCAGCTCCATAATGCGAGTGGTACGCTCGCTGAAACCACGATAATATACCGTATCTATAAAGTAGGGGTTACGCATGTTCACCGTATATTGCAACTTTGCCTTCAGCGAGTCCTTCGGGTCGATAAATGTCTTGTAGCTGACGCTTCCGTTGAAATAGCCATAATCGCGCAACAAGTTAACCGCCGCCTTCTGGCGTATATCGGGATTCACCGTAGACATAAGCACCGGAGTGGCGGCAAATTTATTGAATATCCACTTTCCGAATCCCTTCTCATACTTCTGGAAACCATTGTAAATCCACAGTCCGAAAGGAAAGGGATAGCGGATAGTAGAGCTTCCCAGCAACGAATTGTTCGGTGCCGTAGCAAGGGCGGCTTCCACCTCTTCCATAGCAATCTCACCAACAGACGTTTCACTGCGGTTCAATACAATCATCGGCTTTTGGCCGGTATAGAGTATCTCCCCCTCGGGCAAGTGCTTCGTGGTGGAGCAACCTGCCAGAAATATCAATCCTGCAATATATAATATCAGTCGTTTCATATCACATTCCTACTTTTTCATATCGCTATTTTCAGCCTCCGGTTTTATCTTTTTCTTCCTGAAGATGAAGAGTTCACTCAATCGGTCCATCTTCCGGCGCAGCACAAGGCCGACACCCGTTTCGGTTATCTCACCGTCGAGTATGCTTTCGTAGTTTTTATTATGGAATACACGGACATATCGAGTACCCGACGCATCAAGACGGTATTCCAGCGATATATTGTCAATGAATGATTCCGCATCGTTCGTGGCATTGGCCCCGGTGGACACTTTTCCACCGATGACTATCTGTACGCGGTCGTTGAAGAAACGCTGGGAATAACGAAAACTGAAGTTTTTCTGCGTGTCACCCGTTTCAGCAGAGGTACGGTCTTCCACACCTACACTGATATTGGCCCCTTTTATACCTCCCGCCAAGGAGTTTATCTGGCTCTGAAGCACTGAGTTCAAGGCGGCTCCCATTGACAAACCTCCTCCTTTGGCACCACTGTTCAGGTAAATACCCGTGGCAAGCATGGCAATGGCCTGCTTGCTACGCTCTTCTGCACCCATTGCCTGCAGCTCATTCTCTACTGCGGCATCTTCGGGCGCCGAAATATCGAATATCAAATCGGGAGCGTCAAGCCTGTTCTTGATGGAAATGGAAACATCGAAGTTCACCATGCGCGAACCGTCCCCGTCACCATCGGCCACAGAAGCACGCATACGTTCCGTAGCCTTCAGACTCAGCGTAGGATTCATAATATTCCCCCGCCAATCCACATAACTGCCGGGATTGAACTGGAACTCCTTCAACGGGATGATAGGCAGCGAATATTTCATGACGCCACCCGAAAGGGTATAGCGTCCGGTAAGGCTCATATCCCCTTGGGGAGTATACTGCATATTCAAATCACCGCCACCTTCCAGTTCGATGTATTTGCTGCGGTCGGGACTCAAGTCAGCACGAAGACGGACAGCATCGTCAATATGGACGGACATATACATTTCCAATCCTCCCAAAGACATGGCAGGAACCTCATCTGCTTTTACCGACGTCGTATCGGTGAACGAGGTAAAGGTAACCAGCCCACTGAGACGGTCTTCCACCGTTAAAGGGGAATCGGTCAACACGTAGGTTACGTTGGTATTGCCCAGCAAATTCATGTTTCCACGCATCGTGAGCCCGTCAAGCGGCCCCTTCACCGTGGCATGCAAGTCGACGAACACCTTTCCATACACCAGACTTTCGCGGGTACGCGGTGCATCCAGCAACGTATAGTTCTCTGCCAGCAGATTGAGGTTGGCAGTAGGACGCTCCATATTCCGGAAATCAACCTTACCGTCAATCGTAAACGGATTCTTGCTGGTGGTATAAATGGCAAACTTATCAAATATCAACTGATTGTCCTTTATCTGTACCGGACGGTTGTCGAACCAGTAACGTGCTCCCGCCTGGCGTGCATAGACAGACACACTGTCCAAAACAATATCACCATGCATTTGAGGCTTGTCCAGCGAACCATAAATATAAAGCCCTCCATCAATATCTCCGGTAAAGGCCACCGTTTGGTCAGGGATGAATGCATTGGCCATCTTCAATGGAAAATGCTCGAAACGGGTGGACACTTCCAGGGTATCCTTTCCGTTCTTCTGCGTCAAGATACCGTCGGCGGTCATCACTTCTTCATTATCATATGTAAAATAGGTATTCAGATAGTGCGTATTCTTGTCGCCCGGCAACCAGGTAGCCCCCAGGCCGATGTCTCCAACCGGTTGGCGTTCGTAGGTCAGTTTCTCTACATTGGCTTCGGCAGACACCTGCAGGGAAGTGGCAGTCTGTATATAATTTGCTTCGGCAGAGAACAATCCCGTAAGCCGGGGCATATAAGGAAGTACCTCCGTAAGTTCATCCAGGCGCAATCGGCTCAGTTCTACGTTTATATTCTGCAAGGAAAGGGTATCATTCTTGTCGGATTGCATACGGAAACACAGACCATCGTCGCTGTCCATATCAATATTGGCATAGACGCGCATATTCTTATGCAGATAAATCCAGTTACTATTGTCCGCAAAGTGGAATTTACGGAAAGCGATAATCGGCTCGGCAGGAATAAGGTTCAGCAGCACACCATTACCGCGACCGTGTCCTTCGGTCAACGGACGGGCATTAATACCGAATAGAACACCGGTCTGCCCTTTTCCATTCACATAATCCACAGTCAGTTCCGCATCTTCATTACGGACTTCACCCGTCAGTGTGCTACGGAACACAAACTGCGGGTTCTTGGGACCGTTTATGACACCACCTTGCAACTTCATGCGGGCAGTATCCTGCTTCACTGTAAAAAATATCGTATCGAGCTGCAAGGAGTCCATGCGCAATCCGTGAACAGCTGTACGTCCATTGATGCCGACTTGCGGAGTAAATCCGAAGCTCAGTTTGAAATCATTATAGGAAATACCCTTTGCAGCCAGGAAATAGCTGACGGGATTCTGGTTACCGGCTTCCAGATGCATGCCCGCTGAAGGAAGGACTTGGCGCAAAGCGGCATGGTCCAAACGCCGTTCATCAATCTGCTTTGTCAGGATAGAGACAAATTTATCCGACTGTTCCATCAACTTCTTCAACGTGCTGTGAGCGCGGAAACGCAGATTCAAGTCACCGGCATCAAGCCTCAACTTGAGAGAATCATGACGTGCCTCCGCTCCCATTGTAAAGGCAAACGGGTGTTGCAATGGTCGGGGCACCAAACCCAGCTTATGCAGATTCACCTCTTCCACATTTAAATCCAAAGCGCCATCCAGATAGTTGCGGTCAAGACGCATATCCGCATTTCCCTGCATCTTGAGAAGGACATTATCGCTGGCAAGACGGACGGTAGCAACGGATGACTTGAGTCCGGCATGCACATCTACACCGGAAATGTCCCAATGGCCATACTGTAGTTTTTCCAAGGAGGCATTCAAAGCGGCCACAGTTTTTCGTGATGCCACATCCACCCCTTGCCCCTTAGCGGACATCTTTGCCGTAAGAGTATAGATAGAGTCCTTGGGCAGGAAGTGATGCACCTGCAAGTTGTTGATGGCAAGGTCGGCATGGTAGGCTTCCGTAGCAAGATTATAGGCGGCGTCCAAATTCAAGGCGCCTTCCTTCTCCTTCAGTTTCAGGGCGGCAGTGCACTGCGCCCCCTCCATACCGAGACGTGCCGCAAGGTGCATACTGTCCGGCACAATGATGGAGCCATCGGGAGCAATGTCAGCTAGTCCGGTCAGGAAGTTCAAGTTCTGCGTATGCATTTCGAAGTCCATGCTTCCATTACGTTTCACACTGTCGGTCAAGCTCCAGAATTCTCCTCCCCCACTCAACGAAAAGGCTCCGGGCAGCTCAGCCGTAAAACGGGAAATCTGCATCTGCTTCAGGTTTCCTTCCGTACCGGCATGAATCACCAACGGACGGAACGGATAGGCTTCCTTGAAAGCTTCCGGCAAGCCACCGGCAAAAAGCAGTACATCCTGTTTGCCGATACGGGCATTGAAACGGGCTGTCAGACGGCCGGTGGTAGGTATATTTATCAGTTCCCAGTAAGTCTGTGCCGTAAGGTTCATCTCACTATGAGGTGTCAGCAACTTCAAAGAAGGGATACGGATAACGGTAGAATCGGCAAACAACCGCCCGGTCAGGGAAGTTACACTCAAACCGGAACGCTCATACATGGAAAATTCCCGGATAACGGCATTCATATCTCTGCCGTAGTACATCACAGAATCAATGCCCAGGCGAATGTCGCGAAGAGCAATGTGCGAGGGGTCGAAGCCTATCGCACTCCCCGGGCCACCGGTATCATAATTGACAGAAGTTCCAGTCAGCAGGAATTTTCTCCAGCCATAGAACTGGTGTTTCAGGTCGGCAGCAGCGTCCGCAATCTCAGCATCTCCTATATGGGCTTTCAGCCCCATGGAGTCCAATGGCATCTGTAAATCGACCGAGACGTTCTTCAACTTCAGAGTATGGAGTGTGACTTTCCAGTTTAACGCAGTGTCAGTAGTGTCTTTGGGAGTCTCAGTGGTATCTGCAAGCATCACCTGCACATGGGTATCGCTCAATTCTATATTATTGAGGATGGCATCTTCTTTTGTAAGGTCTATGCCATGGCTTTCGAAAAAGAAATGCCCCAGTACTCCTTTGATACACATACCTTCCATTAAATTGGAGGAGTTGACAGCAACTTGTTTCAAGGTAATGTCATCCACCTCCACTTTCCCTTTGAGTAAAGGCCATGCCTGTACCCGTACGTTCAAACTTCCAAGATTCAGCAAGGTATCGGGATGCTGCACATCAACAGCACTGTCGGCAGGCTGTACCACCAATACACCGCGGACCAACAAATTCAAAGGAAAGCGAAGGTCAATCCGCTCCACGGATATGTCCATACCCGTAGCATCTGATGCAATTGCCGTAGCCTGCTTCCGTATCAAATTCTGTACGGGAGGCACATAAAGCAATATCATCAATATTATAAACAGTATAATAGGAGTAAGCAACACCCACAGTGCTGTTCTCAACCATTTTCTTCTCATCGGAACGTCAATCTTTCATCGTATTTAAAAGTCTTACAAAGTAAACAATTTCTTTCGACATTTGGTTCCCGACAGAGAAAAATCACGTATTCTTCTCTGTTCCCCCATTACGGAAAAGCTGTTGCCTGAGTAATGACATCCTCTATCAAAACGAGGGCGGCAAGGGCGTGTTCTTTCAACTCTCCGGTAAAAGGCACTCCATGAGAAGTTTCCAACAGTTTCAGCAATGCAACCAGTTCCGCTGCTCCAATTAAAGTAAAGAGGGGAATCATTTTGTGGGAGACAGCAGCCATCTCGTCCACATCCTCATTCTCCACAGCCTTCTGCAAACGCTCCGCATTGAGGCGGGTTTCAGCCACAAAACTTTCCAGAATGGACTTTGCCGCCTCGGGGTCATCGACCGAAAAAGCAGTGAGCGAAGAGAATTTATACCCCGGGCAAGCCGAAGTTTCCGAAACTTCCGTAACCTCCATCCCTTTGTCCTCCATATTCAATTCATGTAGCAATTCACTGACGGTAAACGGCTTATGCAGGCATCCGGCAAATCCATGCACCGTAAATTCCTCACGCTGCATGTCACTGCGGGCAGTGACAGCAATCACCGGAACAGACTGTGCCTGCGGTATGTTCGAAGCACGAAGCAGTTTCAGTAAATCAAAACCATTAATAGCAGGCATCTGCACATCAGTAAGCAGAACATCAAAGGTTGCAGTGCGCAAGGCATCCAGCAGTTCATCCAGTTGTAAACAAGAGACAGAATTTATACCACTCTGCTGAAGCATGGCGGCAGTAAGGGTAAGCTGAATACGGTCATCATCGATAAGGAGGACATTCTTCAGTGAAGAATGAGGAACGGGGAATGAAGAATTGCCATTCGGCGTGGCAGCACATCCCGATTCTTCATCCTTCATTCTCCGTCCTTCACTCCTTACGGGATAGATAGGAATATATATGGTGAAAGTGCTTCCCTTGCCTGGCACACTGTCTACATCAATCGTGCCTTCAAGCAACTGTACCAGCATACGGACAATGGAAAGTCCGAGTCCAAACCCCTCTTTACCCTGAGCACCCGGTAAGCGGGTAAACTCCTGGAAGATACGTTCCCGGTCGGCAGGTTCCATACCTTTACCGGTATCAGCAATGGCAACTACCAGTCGACGGTCCTCGTAACGGGCAGTCATGGTAACATTGCCTTGATCCGTAAACTTCACGGCATTGGACAGCAAATTGTTGATAATCTGGCGCAGACGCAAGGGGTCGCAAATATAGGTACCGCCCAGCTCCGGGGCAATGTCGCAATGAAGCGCCAGTCCTTTGGCAGCCGTAAGTGGTTCAAAACTGACGTGTATCTCTTCAAGCAGGCGGGAAGGATGAAAGGTGACCCGGTTGATTTCGGCCTTGTTCAAATCAAGACGATGGAAGTCGAGCAAATCAACGACCAGCTTCAGCAGATGTTCCGATGAGGTTTTCATATTGTCCAGATAGAACCGCTGACGCTCATCCACCGTCAGACGGGAAAGCAAGTCGGCATAGCCCATAATAGAACCGAGCGGGGCTTTGAAATCATGGGTAATGGCAAGCATCAGTTTTTCACGGACAGCGAGTAAATCCTCGGCACGACGACGGGCCTCTTCCAACTCACGACGGTAACGGTTGCTTCGGGTTATGTCGCGGCCGATGATAATAAGAAAAAAAGCGGAAAGCAACACCGCACCTACGGCAATGCCACTGATAATCTTGGCCGAACGGCGTCGGACCGCTTGTTGATACTCGGCTTCCGTCCGTGCACGCAGCAGAGTTTCCGTCTCGTAATCTTTCAGCAAGCTGTCAATACGAGCGGTCAGCATATGGTCCAAGCGTTGCAGATAGCGTTTACGTCGCTGTATAACAGTGTTTACAGCTTTTTTCTGCTGGGCCACGGCACGCAGTTTCTCATGCAAAGAATCGGCCGGATTATAGGGTTCAATCACCGTATCCGTTGCAAATTCAAGGGAGGTCTTTACCTGGATAGCCGTATCTTTCTTTGGGGGGACAAACACTTCACCCAAACGACGGAAGAACCCCTTCTTCCGAAGACGTGTCACGACGGTATCCCGATGTGTAATGATACGGTGCTGCACACGCTGCTGGGTCACTACCGAGTCCTGCTGGGCAATTATCTGCTCAATGTCACTGGTGGATACCATGCTGTCATTCGCCTCACTCAGCGTGCGCAGCATTTTTATCGTATTGGTATCCTTCTCGCGTATCAAGGCAAGCACGCTGTCTGTCCATTGTACATCGCGGTCATCAGTAAGAATAAGGTTCTCCATTTCCCGGTGTACGAAAAACAAGGAAAAAAACAATACCGCCAGCAACAAAGTGTAGCCTACGGCAATCTTTACTTTGGAGACATTATTCATACTATCAAATCCTTTCCCTGGTCTGTTTACGGAACCTCAACCACAGCATCACTCCCGCACTGGTCAGTCCGAACGGGAAAGCCATCCAGACTCCCGTCAGCCCCCAACCGAAAACGAAACCGCAAAGGTACCCTACGGGCAAAGATATAATAAAATAGGATATAAATGCAATAATCATCATCGGTTTCACATCCGAGATGCCGCGCAGGGCATTGGCAAAGTTAATCTGCAACCCATCGCCGAACTGGTAAATCAAGAACGGGAAGAAGAGAGCGGCAACCATGCCGGACACTTCCGCATTGTCCGTAAACCATCCCCCTACCTGACCGCGAAGCGCAAAGACGATACCCAGCAACACCACCTCCATACACAGGATGATGTGAAGGCCGGCATACGCCGAGCGGCGCACATTCTGCCCGTCTCCCTGCCCCTTGAAGTTGCTGACACGCACGGCAACCGCAGCGCCCATGCCATAATACATCATGAAGGTGAACTGAGAGATAGTAAGCATTATCTGATGCGATGCTAGGGCAAGTGTCCCCAGCCAGCCCACCATGACGACGCTCAGACTGAAGGAAGCGGTCTCCATACCCATCTGCATACCCACGGGCCAGCCCAGTGCATTGAGCTTCCTGAACATCGGCATCGACCACCCCAGCCGCATGAAGCCGAGCCTGTAACGGATAAACCGGCGGCCGCGAAGCACAATCGCCGCAAAGACCACCACCATCACAATGCGGGAGAACAAGGTGCTGATACCCGCACCAAGCAGTCCCATCTCCGGAAAGCCCAGCTTTCCATTGATAAGTATATAGTTTCCTACGATGTTAAGCGCATTCCCTCCGAGCAGAATCCACATGGCCGTCTTGGTATCGGTGATGCCGTCCGTAAACTGTTTGAAACCGTTGAACAGCATGACAAAGACCAGTGAAGCAAGCAACACCAGATAGTAAGGCTTGATTAGAGGCAGCAATTCTCCGGGCTGTCCCAGCCGCTCCACATTGAAATAGAGAACAGCCATGACAAGAGTCAGCAACAAAGTCACCAGCACATTGGCAACCAGGCTACACCGCAACGCCTGCCCTGCCTCGGCAAAGCGGCGGTTACCGTAGAAGCCCCCTACAACCGGTGTCAGCCCGTAGCTGAAGCCCGTACTGAAAATAATGCAAAGAGTAAACAGATTGTTTACGAAAGAAGCGGCACCCAGTTCCTCCGTGCTGTGATGCCCAATCATCAGCGTATCGGCAAAACCAAGCACAATGACTCCCAACTGCCCCACCACAATGGGTAGCCCCAGGAGAAGCAATGCTTTATAGTGCTGCTTATACGTATCAAATAATTTTTTCATACTAAAGGTTTTCTTTTTGGTAATAAAGCACAATCCCGTTTTCATCGCGGAAGGTCTGTTGGGCGACCCTATGAAGCTGTTCTGCCGTCACAGAGCGGTAATTGTCCACTTCACGGTCTATGTCTTCTGCCTGTCCGGTCAGTTCAAACCAGGCAAGATTCGTGGCAACATTCAGATAATTGATGTTGCCGAATATCTGTGTAGACTCAAACTTGTTCTTTACTTTCTCCAATTCTTGTTCTCCAACAAACCCGGATTTCAACTCTTCCAACTCTTTCCGGACAGCAGCCTCGGCTTGCTCCAAAGATACGCCTGCAGATGGTTTTCCACTGATATGCAGCAGTCCGGCATCCCGTGTACCAGAGATATAGGCATCGAGACTGGAAAAGAGCTTTTGCTCCTGCACCAGCCTGCGGGTCAAGCGACTGGAACGTCCATTGCTCAGAATATCCGACAGAATATCGAAGGCATAATAATCGGCATCCTCACGGCTGCACATGTGATAAGCCATGAACAAAGCATCCAGAGGAACATTCCGTTCCACCGTCTGCCGGCGTTCCGCCGTCTGCACAACTTCTTGCGGTAATTGCCTTACGGGCACATTCCTACGGGGAATGGGAGCAAACCATTTTTCTGTCAGCCTAACCGTTTCTTCCCACGAAATATTTCCGGTAACGGCCAGCACTGCATTATTAGGTGCATAAAAACGAAAAAAGAATTCCTTTACCTCGTCCAGCGTGGCATTGGCAATGTGAGAGAGGTCTTTCCCGATAGTAGGCCAGCGATAAGGATGCGTTTGATAAGCCAAAGGACGAAGCAGATGTCCCACATCACCATACGGCTGGTTCAAGCAACGTTGTTTAAATTCCTCCATCACTACCGCACGCTGCACTTCAAGACTTTGCTCACTGAATGCCAGTTCCAGCATGCGGTCGGACTCCAGCCAGAAGCCGATTTCCACATTCGATTTTGGAACCGTCAGGTAGTAATTGGTTATATCATTATTGGTCCATGCATTATTCTCCCCGCCTGCCAATTGCAAAGGAGCGTCATAATCAGGAATATGCACCGAACCTCCGAACATCAGATGCTCGAACAGATGGGCAAAGCCCGTATGCTCGGGATGTTCGTCACGGGCACCCACGTCATAAACAATATTCAAGGCAACCATCTGCGTGCTGGTGTCCTCATTGTGCACCAACCGCAGACCGTTGTCAAATATCTTTTTGTTTATTTTCATAAAATGGAATGACAGAATCTATCATCAATCTATCACTGTCACTTTTTTAATAACCACATCCTCTTCGGGACGGTCGTTACGGTCAGTCTTGACCTTCTGTATTTTATCAACAATATCCATACCTTCCAGCACTTCACCGAACACGGTATATGCACCGTCCAAATGTGGAGTACCGCCCACGGTAGTATAAGCCTTCACCTGCTCGGGGGTAAACTTGAACTCCGGTTCCTTGGCAACCTGAGCCTCTGCCTGCGCAATCAAGGAATCTTGCAAATCCATCAGACCGTCCTGGTCATTATTCTTGCGCATCTTGTAGATTTCCTTCATGTGTTTCTGCGCCAACGCGTTGAAAGCATTGTTCAAGCGCATCTGATTCATCTGCTGTTCCATCCCCAGCAAGGTAGAGTCATTATACACTTTTCCGGTCACAATGTAGAACTGGCAGCCGGATGATGCCTTGTCAGGGTTCACCTCATCACCCTGGCGTGCAGCCGACAAAGCACCTTTTTTGTGAAAATACTTCGGATAAACAAATTCGGCAGGAACGGTATAACCCACGTCGCCTGCCCCCAGCATCTTGCCTTTCGGAGCCTTCTTCGATTCCGGGTCACCTGCTTGTATCATAAAGTCCTTGATGACACGGTGGAACAGCGTACCTTCATACGTGCCGTCTTCCACCAGCTTGATAAAGTTATCACGATGTTTCGGGGTTTCATTATACAGTTTCACGGTGATGTCACCCGCACTTGTTTCAATCTTCAGCTTCGTTTCTTTTTCCATATCTTCCTCTTTCTTTTGTCCCGGCTTGCAAGCAGTCAGACTGCAAACCAGTATAGTTAATAATACAATAAGATTTCTTTTCATTTTGTTTTTTATTTAATTTAAGTTTGCAAATATACTAAAATCAGACAAAAGCACTTACCTTTGCCTACATAAAAGAGATAAAAGGCTAAAGCAATGACATCCATATTAATTGTAGAAGATGATATTACTTACGGCATGATGCTAAAAACATGGCTCGGCAAAAAAGGTTTCCAAGTAACCTCTGCCAGCAACATTGCCCGTGCTCAAAAACATATTGAGTCGGAAACCGTAGACTTGATATTGTCTGACCTGCGCCTGCCCGACAAGGATGGCATTGACTTATTGAAATGGCTGGGCGAACACGGCCTGCAAATACCGCTTATCATCATGACAGGATACGCTGACATACAGTCGGCCGTCCAAACCATGAAACTGGGAGCCTGCGATTACATTGCCAAGCCTGTGAACCCGGACGAATTACTGAAAAAAATAGGCGAAGCCTTGAATGCATCATCCTCCGCTTTGAAACAGATGATGCATTCGTCCCGAACAGATGATGCGTTTACCCCAAACAGACCATCCGTTTCACCCAAACAGACGATGCATTCCGACAAGATGAAAAATCAGCCTCTGAAGGGTGCAGAAGGCTCATTGTCCTCCTCCGACTTCCTTGAGGGAGAGAGCGACGCAGCCAAACAACTCTACAATTATGTGAAACTGGTTTCACCTACCAATATGTCTGTACTCATCAATGGTGCCAGCGGAACGGGCAAAGAATACGTAGCTCACCGCATCCACCAGCTCAGCAAGCGTGCCGACCAGCCGTTTGTAGCCATCGATTGCGGTTCTATTCCCAAAGAATTGGCCGCTTCGGAGTTCTTCGGGCACATAAAGGGCGCCTTTACCGGCGCACTGACCGACAAAACGGGCGCTTTCGTCGAAGCCAACGGCGGTACCATCTTCCTGGATGAGATAGGTAATCTGAGCTATGAAGTGCAAATACAGTTGCTGCGTGCTTTGCAAGAGCGCAAGATACGTCCGGTAGGTTCAAACAAAGAGATAAGCGTGGACATACGTCTGGTATCCGCCACCAACGAAAATTTGGAGCAAGCCATCGAAAAAGGGGCGTTCCGTGAAGATTTATATCACCGTATCAATGAATTCACCCTACGCATGCCGCAACTCAAAGACCGCCGTGAAGACATCCTGCTCTTTGCCAATTTCTTTCTGGACCAGGCCAACCGCGAAATGGACAAGCAACTGACCGGCTTTGATGACAAGGCATCCCGCGCCCTATTGGAATATCCCTGGCCCGGCAATCTACGCCAAATGAAGAATATGGTACGCCGTGCAACCTTGCTGGCACAAGGCAAATTCATTACTATCAACGAACTGAATGAACTGAAAGAACCCGCACCGGCCATCATCGGTATCCCTCTCCGCAATGAGGAGGCAGAGAAGCATCAAATCATCGAAGCCTTGCGGCAGACGGGAAACAACAAGAGCCGCGCTGCACAACTGTTGGGCATTGACCGCAAAACGCTGTACAACAAGTTGAAGCTTTATAACATATCCGACTAAAGGGTGTGGAATTATTCCACACTCTCCTCCACACATTCCACACTTTTCCACACTATGCCACACTTTGCATAGAAACATATATCGCTAATTATCAGAGTATTATCCAGTATACACTCTTTCTGGCACACCATTTGACCTATATCAGACGTAAGCAACAAGCGCTACAACAAGCAAGCACTTAGACTTAACAATAAGATATACCAACCTAAAAGCAAATGAATTATGAAAAAATTAGTATTAGTAGCAGCCCTGTTTATGTTTGTTTGTGGTGGAACGTTCTTGGCTCAAGCTAAGGCTCCGGTAGAACAGCCGAGTAAGACAACAACCTTGTCTAACGACACTGTGGTAACGGATACTTTGCAGAAAGCCGAGAACGTCCAAGACACAGCAAAAGTGGCCCAATAACAGTAAGCACACTACAACAAAAAAGCCGTTTCCTCCTTGTCTATTCTGGGAAACGGCTTTTTAAATTGATAGTTGACAGTTATCAACTAAGAAATCACCAATGTCTTTCCGGATAAAGGTCATTCCACCATGCCGGACTATCCTGCAGCCAGCGGGCAAACCAAGCCATAATTGAATTGTGCCACAATTCACGTTTTGCATAATCAAGTACAAAATGGTTTTCACCGTCCACGGTAATAAATTCCACCGGCTTGCCCAATATCTTCAGCGCATTATACAACTGGATACTTTCACCGATAGGCACGTTTGTATCTACCGTGCCATGCAGCAACAACAGAGGGGTATTAATCTTGTCCGCATTGAACAATGCTCCATACTTCGTAAACAAATCGAGATTATTCCAAGGATAGCTATCGGCTGCCGCAACAGAGTTATAGGAATATCCCCAATAACCCTCGCCCCAATAGCTCGTTACATTGCTGATGCCAGCATGCGAGGCAGCGGCAGCAAACATGTCCGTCTTAGTCTGCAGATACATCGTCATGAATCCTCCATAAGAGGCACCCAGGCATCCGATACGTTTATCGTTGACAAACGGATGGGCTGCACAGAATTTCTTCGTACCTTCAATGATCTCATCGGCCGTACGCTCACCCCATGCATTGACATGGCGTGCAGAGAACTCCTGGCCGTACCCGATGGCACCACTGGGCTGGATAACATAAACCACATAGTCACGTGACGCAAACAACTGTGCACAGTACGGGGAAGTTATACCGCGGGTTGTAGGAGTCGTTCCTCCATAATAGTATACGATAAGCGGATACTTCTTGTTCGGGTCAAAAGACGGCGGCAGACAAACCATTCCCTTTATCTCCGTACCGTCCGAAGCTGTAAAGTTCCACTCTTCCATCTGTCCCAGCTCAATCTTATCGAGGATGGGCTTCATGGGATTGGCAAGCAGGGTAGAAACTTTTTTCTTCGTGTCGTACGTATAAGCTACGCCCGTGCTGGTGTTTCCTCCGCCCACATAGGCAGCCACAACCGGATTGTCATTGGCCAGCGTGAAGGAAGTAATCACATCTTCTTCAAGCGGAAGCATTTCAAAGCCGCCCGTCTTCGGAACATAACGGTAGATATGCCTGCAATCCCCATCAGTCGTATCGAAATAGATACATCCGTCCACACGGTTCCACTGCACGAGAGACACCGTAGGATTGAAATCGCGCGTGATAGCCTGCACTTTCTTTGTAGCCAAATCCATAATGAATGCTTGGGTATCAAAGTCATTGGCTATGGGATGTTCACCGCAATTCTTGCCAATGCCTCCGAAAGCAGACGGACTGCCCGTCACCAGAAGCTGCTTCCCGTCCGGAGAGTAAGAAGCACTTCCCAGATAAGCATCCCAGGCGACCAGCGTATCTGCCTGCAAGGTGGTCAAATCAATCTCGAAAAGAGAAGAGAGGGAGAAAGGGCATCGAGTGATGTCCGGCTTGGAAGTGCTGCACAACAGTTTCTTGCCATCCGGGGAAATATCATTCAGATAGACGTTGTGACTACCGTAGGTCAGGCGCTCGGAAAGTCCCGTCGCCACATCGTATTTCATGAGATAATAGCGGTCACGAGAATTGGGGATACGGTCGTCCGGATGCAAGAGACGTTTCAACGGGCCACTCACCTTTTCGCCCTCGTCCGTGAGCATATAGATAAGATAGTCTTCTGTAGGAGACCAGCTGAAATATCCTTCGGGAACATTCTTCAGCAGCACTTCCTCACGCATCGTGGCGGGATCGAACACAACCAGGTCATTCTGCTCCTCGCCCATAACCGTATAATAGAGCTTGTTGCTGTTGGGCATCCAGTTCATCTTTTCATTGGCATTGGGCAATATCACCCGGCCGGTCTTTACCTCGGTCAGCTCACAACGGGTCCTGGAACGCTTCACGTCGTAATTGTCCGAATAGCGGGTCAGCAGATACTTGCCGTTGGGCGAAAGAGAAACCCTGCTCGCTCGGGAGCCGAAATTGGTGTTGAACAAAGAGAAACGTCTCTTCATGTCCGGTGCCATCCGGCAGGCTACATCGGCAAAGTCCTTTTCCTTTTCAAATTCGCATTTCAGCATCGGCTGCATCTTGTCGTCCGCGCTTGAAAGCAACTTGATGACAATCTCATAATCCGCTTCGGGGTCCATACGCAAACTGACAGCCGTAGGACGGACCTGCGACAAGCTGTCCTCCGCTGTCTCCTTGACTTGCTTGGATTCACCGTTTACAAACACCTCAAAACGGGCAGGAGAATATACATTCAGCTTGCCCTTCATGAAACGCTCCGCACGCAGATTGGTAGCAAACAGATAGAACAGATTGTCCTTGTCCGCCTTTGCCACAGTTACATATCCAGCCGTATCAGCAACCATACGTTCGTACCGACCTCCGTCGAAGTCGAGACTGACCTTCGTCTTCAGAAGATTGCCGGTAGTAAACTTGTCTCCCTTGAAGTTGATACTATCGCCCTGGAGGGGAGTGCGCACCGTAACGGCCGGACGCACGTTATACTCAGCAACTCTTTCCTGAGCTTGGGCAGCCAATCCCGCAAGGAGCAGCAAACCCGACAAAACTGTGATTTTCTTCATTACTGTAAGATTAAATCGTTTCAAAACCATTCCATAAATTTCCGGGAGGAACGGGCGCCTCCACTTCTATCAGTTCTTTGGACACCGGATGCACAAAACGGATATACCGCGCATGCAGACAGATGCTGCCGTCGGGATTGGAGCGGGGCGAACCATACTTCAAATCTCCCTTGATGGGACAGCCCATCTTTGCCAACTGACAACGTATCTGGTGATGGCGTCCGGTTTTCAAATCTATTTCCAACAGATAATAGTTCTGCGACCGCCCGATGAGCCGGTAATGCAAAATCGCTTTCTTGCTGCCCGGCACCTCCTTGTCGTATGCATAACTCTTGTTCTGTTTCTCATTTCGCACCAGATAGTTCACCAATTCCCCCTCTTCCTCGCGGGGCAAGTTCTTCACTACTGCCCAGTAAGTCTTCTTCACCTCGCTATTCTTGAACATCTCGTTCAGACGCGACAGTGCCTTACTGGTCTTGGCAAAAACAACAAGACCGCTCACGGGGCGGTCCAGCCGGTGAGCGACACCGATAAAGACATTTCCAGGCTTGCTGTACTTCTCTTTCAGGTACTGCTTTACAGTTTCCGAAAGCGGTGTATCACCCGTTTTGTCTCCCTGAACTATCTCGGAAGCGGTCTTGTTGACTATAATGATATGATTGTCTTCGTATACGACAGTCATTTATTTAGCGATTAGTGATTAGCGATTAGTGATTAAAAAACTGAGGTTAGCGGCTGGCAATTCTCACTAACCGCTAACCGTCAATCACTATTTTACATGTTCATACCACCGTCTACCTGAATTACCTGTCCTGATACATAAGAAGACATATCAGAAGCCAGGAAGGTAGCAATATTGGCAACGTCTTCGGGAGTACCGCCACGACGCAAAGGTATCTTCTTGCACCATTCGGCTTTTACTTCTTCGGACAGCGCATCCGTCATAGCCGTCATAATGAAGCCCGGAGCAATAGCGTTGGCACGGATGCCGCGAGAACCCAACTCTTGTGCGATAGACTTTGCCAATGCAATCATACCGGCCTTAGAAGCAGAGTAGTTTGCCTGGCCTGCATTACCGTGAACACCTACAACAGAAGCCATATTGATAATGCTGCCGGCTTTCTGGCGCATCATAATCGGAGTACAAGCGTGAATGAAGTTGAAAGCCGATTTCAAGTTCACGTTGATAACCATATCCCATTGCTGTTCGGTCATGCGCATCATCAGACCGTCACGGGTGATACCGGCGTTGTTTACCAGAATATCAATGCGACCGAAGTCTGCATGGATAGCCTCCACCACTTTGGCAGTATCTTCAAAGCTGGCAGCATTGGAAGCATATGCTTTGGCCTTTACGCCCAACGTTTCGATTTCTTTAGCTGTAGCTTCAGCATTTTCGTCAATCACCAGGTCGGTGAATGCTATATTAGCTCCTTCTTGAGCGAACTTTAAAGCGATAGCCTTACCAATGCCGCGAGCAGCGCCGGTTACAATGGCTGTTTTTCCGTCTAATAATCCCATACTGTTTTTAATTATTGATTAAATGTTTTTATGTTCTATGCAATGCGCCAAACACGAGGTTGACAACGTATTTGTCGCGGGTTTCATCATCCAACTTTGCACCGATATGGCCGCGGATATAGGGCACTTCAATCCCTTTTACGCAATAATGCACCAACTCGGCAGTCATGTCAATATCGTCTATTCTGAACACGCCTTTCTCCACTCCTTCGCGCAATACATCTTTGAACAGCAGTATCTCCTTGGCATCAAAACGCTTACGTACCTTCTCTACCCGCCAAATGTCGCGAAAGAAATTAGCCCGGAGCGTCCCATTACGGAATACCACCTCTTTCACTGCATCCAGACGCGTGTATATCATTTCAATCATCTTCTCGTCCGGCGATATATTCTTCTCCGCCACACGCTTCATCATGTCCGAAAGCATATCCAGTTCCGATTCGACAACAGCCATATAAATATCTTCCTTGCTCTTAAAATAGGTATAAAGCGTTCTCCTACCTTTTTTAGAAGCGAGGGCAATATCATTCATCGTGGTATTCTCAACACCCATTTTAGCAAACAACTGACGGGCTACATCCACTAATTTAGCTTTTGTCTTCGATACGGCCATAGACTAATTGCACATTGCTTAATAATTTGTGCAAAAGTAAGACATTTCCGCATATATCACAAACAAAAGCACATTTTATTAACAATCAAGCCAATTAGCAAATAAAAATATTTGTATTTTATCAGCCTATTTATCAACCGATTATGTATATTAGTGCATTTCTTATGAAAAATAATCCGGCTTTTATTTGCAAATTCAAATAAAAGCCGTACCTTTGCACTCACAAAACATCGCGGAGTGGAGCAGTTGGTAGCTCGTTGGGCTCATAACCCAAAGGTCGTCTGTTCGAGTCAGGCCTCCGCAACT